>Ga0272440_1000075_pt1 | contig 79117 bp, 66 predicted proteins | sample SSMMMBAug17_FD_192440 | JGI IMG/M metagenome (GOLD analysis project Ga0272440, IMG submission 192440) | Marine sediment archaeal communities from Little Sippewissett salt marsh, Falmouth, MA, United States - SSM-MMB-Aug17 | ecosystem: Environmental > Aquatic > Marine > Wetlands > Sediment ... | reverse complement strand
AAGTATGTAGCCATCGGAGACCCAATAATTCCAACTCAACATCCCCGGTCGAAATTGACGATTTGTAGACTTTGTTTTGTATTTCCAGGTCTCTTCACTCCAAAACCGCATGATATCACTGGCCAGGTTGTCGGCATCATCATTATCCTGACCATATTTTGGCGCTCTATTTTTTGCTTTTGCCTGAAGGATTTCATGGCCATCCCAATTGTTTTTCAGTGCTTCTATCAGTTCGGTCATGGAACAGGTTTTGGTGTCAAACACCAGATATTTGACAGCAAGTAAAGCATCCACAGTTGTTGCAAAGGTGACAGCATTGATTGTCACAAATGATAATTCTGCGCCACCCCTTGTGACATCTTTTGCCTTTTGTGCGCATCCCCCAACAAGACATGAAAGATATGGCGTTGGAGAAAATGACGCCCGAATGCTTTCTGATGTTTCATATAAATCCACACATGATTGAATAATATAAATTAGCTGCGTCTTGAATGCATTGTAAAATTGTTCCCATGTTTGGAATTTTTCAGGCGGCAGCGTTTTGGGGCCATCTTGTTTGATCGGATACTTTTTTTGCGTGATAATGTCCTTATATGGAATCAAGTCTTTACCACCAGTCAATGCCAGCTCAACTGCCTTGTACAGGTTGATATTAACATCAACTGTGCCAGATCGATCATTGCCCTGCATGGTATTTTCAAGGCAGCCGACAGGTGCATAATTATAAACATTTTTTTCATTGATCAATGATGACACCCCTGCTTTATCTGCTTCATGAAGCAGTCCCGCCATAGAACGTTCATCAAAGTTCAATAAAAATGGTGCGCCCTGGCTTGTACCAATCATTTCTATCAGGCGATTCAGAAGCTTATCTGGTGTTTTTTGACTGATCCGAATATTGGGTTTTGGTTCCAGAATGGGCGACATGTCATCAATGACATCCAAAATCACATAGGTCAAATCATTGGTTGCATCATTGCCATCAGCCCCCAGGCCGGAAAGCGTGATTAATTGTCCAAAACCTGATGTTACCCCCTGCTTGCCTGTCCGAATGAATGCATCATATACAGTATTGGCATGAATCCAAAAGCATTTGAGCAGCTCTTTTGCAAACTCATCTGTCATGCCTGATTCTTTTGAATACTGCCAGTAAGGATAAAGATACTGGTCGATTCGTCCAAAAGAAACCCCTGGCCCTGGGTAGTTTTCATCACTCATGATCAAGCAATGATTAATCCATAACGCCTGAAGTGCCTCCCAGAATGTCTGCGATGGCAGCCAGGGTACGCGGTTGAGATTTTGTGCCATCTGAAGCAATTCCTGTCGGCGTCGCGGATTGGATACTTTTTGTGCTTTATTATGACATACTGACGCATATTTTTTTGCCAAATCGCGCGGCATGGTTGATGCGCCTATCATTGCCCTTAACTGTGCGCCTTTATCACCATTCTTGTCCGAATCAGAGAGCTGGTTGTATCTTTGCTGAAGATCAGAATGTATACCTTGCCATCCAATTTTCAAAACGCGTTCATGATCTGGAATAAGATGGCCGCTGGTTGCGCCAGCATTGCCATAGCCATGATCATGAAAGGACTTTAGCTTTTCTCTGGCGGTAATCATCAGGCGGTCACGTTTTTTAGATTCTTTTTGTGTCAGACATTTTGATGTCTGTATGTTGAAACGACCGCCAGCAATCAAATCATTGGGGAGCAATTCCTGAGGCAAATGATTTGTTACAACAGCCTTATTGAACCATGCACGTCTTTCCATCAAGGACCAGTCCCAAAATTCAACAGGTAATGGAATATTTTTGGCGGCCAGCTTGAAAGATGATTTAAATACATCGAAAAAGGTATAATTTTCAGGCGCAATATAAAAATTTGTTTCTTCGTATTGAATATCCCAAGGGGTTCCTGTTGACCAGGAGGTATATTCATTGTTCCAGTTTCGTGAGGCCCCCTGAAAATAATAGTCTCTTAACCATTGGATTCTAGAAGATAATTTTTTTTTTATATTGGGTGGTGACATAATTGTTCTCCTTTATAATATCTTAGGAATACTCTGAAAATAACTTCCTCATTTATTGATATTGTTCGTTTTGAGGTAATTGTACTGTAGAGACGTAGCATGCTGCGTCTCTACACGACCTTATTTTTTTGTACGTTAAAAAAATGAGCAAGTTATTCAGGCAACAAATCATAGAAATACATCATGGCATCCGACCGGCTGACAATACCAATTGTATTCCCATGATTATCAACCACTGGCAAACGACCAATATCATACTTAACCATAATTTTTGCGGCCTGAAGCGGACTGCTGTTCGGTGCAATGGTTTTAATATCACGACTCATAAATGCTTTTACAGGCGCTTTCCATTGAGATTTTTTCTTTAGCTTAACAAAATCACGTCGAGAAATAATGCCCACCATTTTATCATCATCAATAATTGGCAAGCCCTTGCACTCTTTTTCCTCAAGAATTTTAGCCACTTCGTCCATTTTGGTATTTGATGTAATTGAAAAAACTGGAAAAGACATGAGATCAGCAATAATTACTGAAGATTGTTGATTGCCTTCAATTAATTCAACAAGCATAGATTGAACAGTATCCGGATTTGTTGATGACAGCATTGCTGATCCAGCGCCAGGATGACCACCGCCGCCAATGCTTTTCATAATTGAACCAATATTAATTTCCTCGCGATTGCTTCTGCCAATCACAATACACCGGTTTTCATCGCGAATAAATATGCCAAAGGCAGCATCTACATTGACAATTTCTCTGTAAAGTTGCACCACCAAACTCAGACGATCCACATGACCTGAAATATGTTGGACACTGAAACTGATACTAAAATCTTTGATATTTTGTTTTTTTGGCTTTTTCAACATTTCAAAAAGAATTTCTTTTTGCCTTTCACCATAAGCCGGGCTTAGAAAAGTGCCCAAAATATTCAAATCGGCACATTGTTCCAGAAGATATGCTGCTGTGTATGCATCTTCAGGCGTTGTTGAAGGATAGGTGAGATGTCCTGTATCTTCATACAATGCAATAAGCATGAGGGTAGAATTCATTGGCGTCAATGGATATTTATCTTGTCTCATTTTTCTGAGTATAAGAGAAATATTAGCGCCAAGTGGCTCCTGACAGCTAAATTGCGCTTTAATATCTCCAGTTTGTTCATGATGATCCCATACATAAATTTTTAGGTCTGTTCTGTGTTTCAATGGTTGAAGGCGTCGGGGAATTCTTGCCCATTGATTGGTATCAACGACAATCAGCTCTTTTACATCATCAATATTTATTTTTTTCTGAAGCTGAAAACCATATATATCTTTATGAATGGATAAAAATGCCTTTACATTTGGGTTGATACTTCTGGGTAAGACAACCTCTGCATCAGGAAACAAAGGCATGGCTGCGACAATTGAGGCCAAGGCATCAAAATCGGTATTTCGATGCGTAGTTATGACTTGCATAACAACTCCTTTATTGGCAGGTTTTGGCAACGAATTATTTTCGTTGGTTATGATCGTCCAACTTTGGTTTTTAAAAACGCGTGATGTTAGTGTCCGTGTTAGTCAGTGATTGTCCTCCTGAATTGGAAAAACCAAAGTGGGACGATCATATTTCATAAATTACTTCCTGTCCATGAAAGCAACGTTGACTTGTACATGAAAGGATTATTTGTTGAGCAGCATTGTTCAAATTCTAATAGAGATCTTTTAAAAAATTACTGGCTTCTGGTGGAATAGATGTCAAATTTACCCGAAAAGAATGGCTTTCCAACTGATGAATTTCTTCAACAACTTTGCCATAAAGTTCAGTGGTAATTTCCTGTTGATTGTCGTCAGTCAGGGTAATTTTAATATTTGATAATCGTTCAGCTTTGACATCAGACTGAATAATCAATTCCAGATCAGATACTTGAATGATATCACCCATATGCTTTTCAACGCCAGCATGTTTTCCCTCCAGAATTGTAAAAGCAATACCAACCGGTTGTTTCAGCGTTAAAAGCGTTACTTTCTTTTTTTCAGGCAGATAGGCATTGAATTCACCACCAATGCCTCCAATTTCATAAATCGTAATGGGCTCTTTCACCCCTTTGGGCATGACCTGAAATTGATCATCAACACGAAGTAATTCATCACAGCTATCCAGTGTGCTTTCAGAAACCAAAATTTGACCGCCAACAGTGTAAGATTCAATTCTGGATGTCAGGTTGACATTGCTTCCAATAACCCCATATTTGGATCGTTTTTCAGAACCAATATTTCCAACAACCACTTCACCTGTGTTAATGCCAATCCCCATACTGACTTCAGGATAACCACTTTCTGTATTTTTTTGATTGACTGTAGACATGGACTGCTGCATTTCAATTGCACAGGCCACCGCACGTTTGGCATCATTTTTTTTCAAAAGAGGCGCACCAAATATGACAAGAATGGCATCGCCAATGAACTCATCAATTGTCCCCTCATATTTCAAAATAATATCTGTCATGGATTTCAGGTATATATTGATGATAGTCAGTACATCTTCAGGCGGAAGGCGCTCACCAATTGATGTAAACCCGCGTAGATCAGACATCATAATGGTAACTTTGCGTTTTTCACCGCCCAGTTCGAGGCCTTCAGGAGTGTTTAATATACTTTCTACAATATCGTCAGACAAATATCGTCCAAAGGTTTTTTTGATAAATTGATTCCTGATTTCAAGTTCTGCACTTTGCTCTTCAACCCGACGATAGGCCGCATCACGCTGTAACATATTAATATAAGCCTGAGAATGATATCGGATGCGTGCAATCAATTCTATTCGGTCCGGCGGCTTGACCATGTAATCATTGGCACCTAAGGCGAAAGCATCAGCCTTGACTTTGGCGTCTTCCTGGCCAGAAAGAACAATAAGTGGGGTTTGTTTTGAAAAGGTATTCATTCGATAGTATTTAACCATTTGAAGGCCATCGACATCCGGCATGGTTAAATCTTGAAGAATTACTGTAGGTGAAACATGATTGGCCATATGAATTGCTTTTCGCGCATCCTGGCAATAATGAAAAACAATATCCTGCTCTTCTTGTAGCATACTGCCAATCATTTTCCCAATAAATGGCTGATCATCTATCAAAAGCACTGTAATTTGAGCATTGGACAGATCTAAATCAGCATCAAAAGACAGTTGTGTTTCAGTATACATGGTGCACTCACATATTTAAAGGTTATCTTGATTAACTGTTGCTTATTTTTCTATATCATTTAATTTGATTTTGCAAGCACGATATCTATTTTATTTCTAATTTTCGGAAACAATAATCTCAGCTCTGCGATTTTTCTGACGTCCTTCTTCAGTCGCGTTATCAGCGATAGGATGCGTCTCACCAAAACTATAGGTTTTTATCATATGGTCTGGAATCTTAAAATGATGCATTAAATATTGTTTAACACTATCCGCTCTTTGTTCAGAAAGATTGATATTGTATATTTGCGAACCAATATTATCTGTGTGGCTGTTAATTACCGCATGAACCGGTCTTTTAATTTTTTGTATAATTTTTGATAGTTGTACAAAATAAATATCTTTCACCTGAGCGCTTTTATAATCAAATTCAATTGTCATTTGATATTTTCGCGTCTTTAGAGGAATAATTTCAACCTGTTTGGCAGGCCGCTTAATTGCTTTAATCTGACAACCATTTTGATCAACTTTTGTATTTGCTGGAGTGCCTGGACAGTGATCTAAAATATCAATAACACCATCGCGATCATGATCTGGCGCGCAACCAAACAAATTCACCCTGACATTTCGTGGCGTATTGGGACATTTGTCAACATGATCGTAAACACCATCAGCATCTGTATCAACATAGGCCATTTTTAGTTCATTGTTAATTTTTTTGTCAATTAGGGATTTTTCCTGTGATATTGGTTTCGCTTTGTATGAAGCAACATTATGAGTGGTTGTTTTTGTTTCTGATGCGATTTTCGGTAATGGTGCTGAGTCAGCTTTTATAACTTTCTTGTCAGTTTTTATTTCGACCTGTTGCAAGGGTTCTGTTTTTGGTTGAATATCTGTTTCTTCTGTATCTAAGGGCACCTTTGTTGGTGTCTCTTGTGATTTTTTATGAGATTCAGTTTTTGCAAGTGTTTCTGGATGACTTGTTTTTATTGGCGTGTGAGCTTTCTTTTCAACGACATTTTTTTTGTGATGATCATCTTGCTCGTGCCTCGTCTTTGCGGGTGAGCCAAAAGTATAAGATATGCCAAGTATTGCTGATAAATCATTGTCCATGTTGTCAAAAGAAATCATGTGCCGAATATCCCCGCGTAGGGAAAAGGTATTAGTAAGCAAATATTTAATTCCACCGCCATAATGAAATTGAAATGAATAATGTCGATCAGGATGATCTCTGAACATTTCTGCATAATCGGTATTCATGGATAATATTCCCAATCCACTGGTAATGTATGGCATAAAACGCGTGCTTTTTAACAGATGATAGCGTCCGCTGATGTGAAAAATGTTGGTATCAATGCTTGTTTGGGTCACACAATTTTGTGAATCAATATCAAAATAATTTAAATCAGCATCACCTCTCAAGTATATCAAGTCAGCGGCAAAGTTATCTGATAATTGAAAATCAGCGCCAAGACCGATAACAAATGTATTACCAACATTACTGTTGCCCTCAAAACGATAACCACCAACATAAGGCGTTAAAGTCAATGCGTGTGTATGGCATGTTAGATAAACTATAAAAAAAATTGTAAAAATTCCTGATTTTATAGCATATTCTTTCATTATAATTCTCCTGTTGTAATGAAAATACGTGCTTTGATCCAACGTTTTGGCCATTCGTGAATGTAAACGTTTACGACTCGCCGAAACATTGATCAAGGCCCAACATGAAAGGTTGGATTGCTCCTTATTTACGCGATAAATAATATCACAATTCACAATTTATACAAATATTAAATGATATTTATTGGTCTGCCCCCCCATTAAAATACAGTGTTTATTTCATCTTATTCATCTTCTTCAATGTAATCCTGGTTCAAAAAATGGCAAGTGATAATTTAAATTCCGGCCATTTTGGTTACACTCGATTCAATTTATTAATTATACATTAATGTGATTTGAAAAAAAAATTCCTTTTAAACGCTCGGAATTAAGAATGTTTCCAAAACAAATTCAAACAAACATGAAACCCGAAGTTATCCCTTTAGAATAAGAAATGGCAGAATCATTGATCCTCAAGTGCTTGTCTTAATTAAATGCGGGAAATGTCTCTTTATGTCAATTGCCAAATAGTAAAATGACCACCGCTCCCATAACCATAAATATCGCCCCAATTCCACGAACAAGCAGGTTTTCTTCCTTAAAAATTAAACCTGCATACACAATACTAAATAATATATTTATTCGTTTCACAGACACAAAGTATGCAACTTTTGCAATGGATACCCCCAAACAATGAGACAAAATTTCACCAAACATTGCAAATCCGGCGATCATTCCCTGAGGATATCTTTTCAAAAGCATATGAATTCGAATTTTTCCGCTGCAAATTAATAAAACTATCATCAACCCATTAAATAAAGTAAAAAAATGCACCCCCATATAAATGGGTGAGGAATATAATATCGCCTTTTTACCAAACACTGCCCCAAAACCATAACAAAAAGCGGCGATTAGCATAATCAATGATCCAAAATTTTTGAACATGCTGGATATGGTGGTTAATATACGTCGATCTTTCAGGTCGATATGAAGAACATACGCGCCCACTACTATGGCCATGATGCCTGCAATACCCCAGGCATTCAGGCTTTCCTTTAAAAAAACAGCACCTGTAATCGTTACAAAAGCAGGGGTAAAAGCCAGAAAAGGCATGGTCAATGATAATGGCGCAATATGAATGGCAATCATTTGGCAAAAAAAACCTACAATTTGAAAGGGTAATAGCTGTGCAAGGCTGTACCAGTATTCAATCTGAAATTCAGGGTTTGGAATGAATATATAGGTGATGCTTAATGGCAGCAAGCTAAAAAATAATGGACAGGCTGCTAACTCAAAGTGGGAGAGATCTGAAAAGTGTTTTTTGAGCCATGCAGATAAACTTGCTGAAAAAAATGCTGTGGTTAATGATAATATGAACCAGGTCATATTAATGCTTTTTATACCTATTGCAAATCAAATGCTTGGACACTTAGGAATGCTCGGAAAATAACATTTTTCTTGATCGTCCAAAAAAATAAGGTCGTGTAGAGACGTAGCATGCTACGTCGTGTAGAGACGTAGCATGCTACGTCTCTACAGTTCAATTACCTCAAAACGAACAATATCAATAATGAGGAAGTTATTTTCAGAGCATTCCTAAGTAAATGCAATAATTTCTTGACATTATTATCTACTTACTTCTTAAACTCCTGATATCTGTCTCATAAGCAAACTCATAACCGATTACTTGGAAATAATTGATGACCACCATGACATGTGTTATGTCTTTTTGGAAATCATCTTAGATCAAAGATTTTGTAATAAAATCAAGCGGAAGTTGGTAATCATAGCTTGCAATAACTGTGTTGTCCGATGTTCTTACCATGCGAACAGAAATAAAAACAACATATTTGGATACTGCGTAAGTGCCAACCAATACAGCATTCGCATGATGCTTTTCGCCAATGTTCTGCAATTCTCTGGATAATAAAAACTCGCCTTCATTTTTTTTAATAAATACCGAATCCTGACGTAATTTCATTTCAACAATTTTAAATCCATGTTGTGCCATGCGTCCCAACATTTGCTCTGAAATGACACGTCCCAAAGAGCAGGTTTCTGCCAGGTTATTAATGTTAACCAGGCTTGCGGCAATAATTGCTCCATTGCTATCAAAATCACGTTTTTTCATGATTTCAGCCAGAACATCAGTTGCTTCGTAACTGGTTCGAATTATTTTTGAATAGGGTTCCTGATCTATATTGACCCGCTCAGGCTTACGAAGACAACCCATTGTAAGCATGAATATTAAACATACAATCATGCCATAACAAAATTGATTGAAAAATAACTTACAAGTTTGTCTATTGACCGACAACCTGAAACTGTTTTCCCTTGTTTGCTTTTTGAAAAGCATCTGTATCATAATGCCACCCGTCTGATTTGTTAATATAATAGATATCTGATCGATGAACGATATATGCGTCATTGTGTTTCAACGCCAGTGAAATAATGACCTCTTCATTGGAAATCCCGCTGGCTGTTGAACTTCGGATACCATCAGCAATCATACCAATTGGAAAAGCCATATCCCAGAGATCTTTTGAGTCAACGCTTCTGGAAACAGTTATTCCCAGGCCAACAGCAGAATACAACAATGGCGGACTTTTTAAATCTCGCTTTGAATGATGTAAAATCCGCGCTTCGTATTCAAGATGTAAGGCATCATTTTCATATGGCGAAACAGCCACGCCCTTTTGAACCAGACGTGATGTAACCAATGAATGAAAAATTGTTCCAAAAGGGGTTTGTTCCACTGGCTTTACAAATACAGGCATATTTCTGACGCTGCTGTTATTATTGCGTGCAATTTTAATCTGCTCTGCGACATCAGTCGCCAGTACGTCCCAGTGCTGTGCTGCCTGCATTTTTTCTTGCTTTGCAAAGGGGTAGGTTACCGGATAGGGCACCTGCGTACATGCAGCTATCCATAACAAAAGGCTCACGATACAACTTTGCCTGATCAGTGTGTTTTTCATTGTGTTAATCCTCTACTGCTTGTTGGCAATACTTTGAAACAAATTGCCAATTTTATCCGCATTACGTTGCAACAGTCCCATGGAGGAGGGCGCCTTTGCTCCCTTGCCATAGAAAAAAATTAAATCTTTGCTTTGCTTTGGATGGACAACCTCTGTGGTTTTTGCATACCATAATGGCGTGATTTCTGTATCTGATACCATAATTATTCTCGCCTGCTCATCCACCCTGGATGCCATGGTATCTGATCCTTCAAAATAATAGGTTAAATCACCAGAAATAATTATATCATATTGTTTCATTCGTGCAATATTAATTAAGTGATGTTCGGCTAAATCGGTTATTTCTAATTCTGTAGTTACACGATTAAATATTCCTTTACTGCGTAATGACTGTGCAACATATTGCGCTGCAATTTGTCCCATACCTTTTGCATAATCCGGTTCAGAAAATGAAAATACGCCCACATGGTATTGATGAAAAAAATGATGTACCGGCAACTGCATGTGAGAAGACAATGCAAAATATGTTTCTGGCAAGCCCGCAGGACCCAATGTTACGTGACGTTGATAGGTACATCCTGCAAAATAGACAATTATTAAATAAAAACTTAATGTGAAGCGAATCAATAATTTCATCTGTCGTTACCTCCAATTTGTTAAAGATTTTCAAGTTCTATGCCATTTTACAGGCCATTGACATTTGTCTGATTGGTAATCTTGTTGGGCAATTTTTTCCTATCTGGATTCACTTTTCGGGGATATTCTTTTTGGGAACCCCTGAAAAAATAACAGCACTGCCAAAAGGAAAGAACGAAATTTCTTGATAATTCCATGCATAAACAGGTTGCCATTCATCAACCATCTCAAAAAGCTCCTCTTTTGGTGTCAGGTTGACACAGATATTAATTCTAAATATTCTTCATCAGAATGTTCGCAAACAACATTGTAAACATAAATATTCAATCAAAAATAAATTTAAATAAGCTAATGTTAGCAAAAAAAGAAACACACGAGCTTATTTTTTGTACGATTTCTAAACATACAAATCAACATAAGATCCAATATGCCCCAAATGAAACAAGATTGTTCGACACTGGCCATCATACATGGGCTCTTCTTTTTCAAAGGCATCCATACCAAATGCATGAGATGTTGCCTGTTTATGAATTCGGCGATACCGACCGCGTTGCTTGTATCGAACAAATCGATCTTTTGTACGCGTTGGCATGACCTGAACAGCACGATTTGTAATCGGGCTTATGGCGCGGGTTTCAATGAGCATATTGCCTTATTTTTTTTTCAATTTCAGATTGAAAGTCAATCATTATTGTTGATAGTGCTTTGTTCCATCCCTGGACCAATGATTGTGTGTTATGTTTGTCTATTGCCACTTTTTTGACATAATTTTTTTGAAAAATCAACTGATAATTCAAGCCGCTATCCTTTATTAGAAAAAATTGAATGCACAGTACTGCGAAGGGTCTGTCAATGTCTGAATAATCACCATGCAAGTTTGTAACAGCGCCTTCCAAAATATAATTTTCCTTGAAATGACCCGGGGAGCAAGTTACACGTTCAAATAGCCCGCTTGATGCCATCCATTTACGCATCAATTCTGCAAGCATATCATCCGGTGAAACCAGAAATTCATTGTAAAAATCTGTATCATAGGTATTTTTGCTTTTTTTGTAAATAAAACCTTTTCCAGTATAAGGTGGTGACATCCGAATTTTTGCAACTCTTAAAATTCCATGTTTTGTTTGGTTCTTAACAGGCGTTTCTTGTTCGATTTCTAACAAATAATATTTTTTTTCTGGATAAATACTTTGTGTGTTCAAACATGAAGGAATGAACATAAGGCATAGTATAAAAATTATTTGTTTCATTTTAGGGCCTTTATATTATCAGTTTATTATTTCCCCGGTTTTGAATGTGTTGGCGGTGCGCCAAACAAAAATTGTGAGGGATATTTTTTTGCATTTTCAGTCAATTCTTTTAAGTTTTCAGTAATAAGCCGAACGTTATCAATCGTTTTTTCAATATCATCCTGCTGAACAAACAGTAACGAATCCAAGCGCCTGAGAGTTCGTTGCAATTGAATGGATGATTCGGGCAAATCATTGGAAAAAGATCGAATTTTGTTTGATGCCTGGTTCAATTCTTTGGCAGCCTTTGTCAGACTGGACAATAATCCGGCAATTGGTTTTTCGGAACTTTCAGTAATTCTACTGGCTGATGTCATCATTTTTTGGGTTTCATTGATAATGGTGTGAATGTCATCGTTATTGAGAATCATCTGTAAGTGTTGATTGGTCTGTCTTAACTCTGATAATAAAAGTGTCGCTTCCTGGGTCATATTTTTCAGGTGTGCAGTTTCAATTATTTGACGCATGGTTTGTAAGGTTTCTTCGAACTGTTTAGTGATACCCACAATATTGATTTTCTTTAGATGTAACATGATGCTGAATAATGCATCACTGACCCTGGTGATGACACTTGGTGTCGAAGGCACATATGGATTAACAGGCTGCCAGTCAATTTGCATGACAGGATGCTGTTTTGGGGGGAGATAATCCATTTCAAGATAGGCTGTACCGGTGATTCCCTTAAATGTAAGCCGGATTCTTAAGCCTTTGTTGATTTCATATATTAATTCTCCCTCAAGAAATTCCTCAATGGAAAATGGAAACTGTTCCACCAACAAGCTTGATCGAACCATAATGAGGTGGGTTTTGGTTTTATATGCAGTGGCCGCCATAGTGATAGATTCTACCTTTCCCACATGAACACCACGAAATTTAATGGGCGAACCAACTTCAAGCCCCTGAACCGATTCTTCAAAATAGGTCTCTATTATTACCCGCTTCTGAAACAGTTTACCTGCGCCAAAAATGATAATTAGAACCGAAAAAATACAGGTGCCAATAATTACAAAAATGCCTGTTTTAAAATAATTAGGTTCGTTCATGATGTCGTCTCATCTACATGACGATTAAAAAAATCCCTGACCCAGGGAATTTTGCTATGTTGTTTTAAGTCTGATGGATGACCTTCAGCAACAATTCCCTTAACACGCTTATCCAGCATGATTACTCTGTCTGAAATGGTTTCAATGCTTGCAAGCTCGTGCGTAACAATTATAAAAGTCATATTAAGGTCGTTAGACAACTGAAGAATCAGTTGATCCAGACCGGCAGCAGTGATTGGATCAAGCCCAGCAGAAGGTTCATCCAAAAACATGATATCCGGGTCCAGGGCCATTGCTCTGGCAATGGCGGCACGTTTTTGCATGCCGCCGCTTATTTCTGATGGATAATAGTGTTCATAGCCAGTCAATCCCACCAGATTCAGTTTCATCCGAGCAATATTCTGAATGCCAGGTACAGGTATACAAGTAAATTCTTCCAATGGCAAAGACACATTTTCAATCAATGTCATGGATCCAAACAAAGCACCGGTTTGATACATAACGCCAAATGATTGAATCAGTTTTTTTCGATCCTGTCCGCCGGCAGAAACCAGGTCTTTGCCATGAATTTGAATGGTTCCGGTTGCTGGTTGATATAATCCAATCAGATGTTTGAGCAGTGTACTTTTACCACATCCCGAACCACCAAGAATGATAAAAACCTCACCACGATTCACAACAAAGTTGATATCTTTTAAAATGATTGTGTCGCCATATTTAGCGGTCAAACCATTAACTTGTATAACAGGAGCATGCATTTTACGCAACAATTGTTAGATTCTGTCGTTAAATTTGATACATTCACGAATGTACTCAATTGCCTGTTCAGGCTTTTCACTGTAGTGAATATCACCAAACTGGAAAAAAAACTTACCACCGGGCCACCCCAGCAATACAACTTTTTTGTTAATTTTTAAAGCCATTGCAATTTCAGAAACAGTACCAGTCCCCCCAGGACAGGCAATCACATAATGACTTGACAGAACATTGATCGCATTTCGGGCAATCCCCATACCTGTTAAAATGGGAATATCAATCCAGGGAGATACTTTATCTACATGTGTATCTGGTAATATCCCAATTGTCAGCCCGCCATTTTCCTTTGCGCCTTTGGCTGAGGCATCCATTACGCCACAATTACGTCCACCATTAAGCAGAACCCATCCTTCTTTGGCAATACATTTGCCAAGATCATAAGCCAGGCGATACTGATTGATATCTGTCTCGCCTCCCCCCATAACGCCAATAATGGTTTGTCTGGATTCATTTTGAATTTGTTTTAATATGGTATCTTTCATTATTCACTTATCCTCCAAAAACAACCTGTGGTAACCATGTTACCAAAACAGGGAAAGATATGACTATAAATAGCCCTATCAATTGTGCTATTACAAAAGGAAGTATCCCTCTGTAAATATGTCCGGTTGTTATTGATGGAGGTGTCACAGCTTTCAGATAAAAAAGTGAAAAACCAAATGGTGGTGTCATAAATGAGGTCTGAAGGTTTACTGCAATCAGGATACAGAACCACACAGGGTCAAAGCCAAATTCAATCATGATTGGTGCTAAAACCGGAACATGTATAAATGTTATTTCAATAAAGTCCAGAAAAAAACCAATCACAAAAATCAAACCCATGACGATAAATAATACAAACCATTTTCCGTGAGTTTCAGCAATTGCCCCAAGAAATTCCCGCACCAATTCATCACCACCCATACCGCGAAACACAAGGCCAAAGGCTGCTGCGCCCACAAGGATAATAAAAACCATACATGTCAATTCCATAGTTGCGAGCATCACTTCATTGAGAATCTTGTAACTGAAACGTCTGTTAATAATCGTTAAAAATGTAGCACCTACTGCGCCAACAGCCGCTGCTTCAGTGGGGGATGCAATCCCTGCAAATATGGATCCCAAAACAGCAACCATCAGGAACAAGGGCGGAAATAACGCACGCATCACACGTTTAAACAATATCATTCCAGAAAGCGCATCTCTTTCTTGTTGCGGAATTGCAGGCGCCCATTCGGGTTTGATCAATGCAATGATCATAATATAGACAATATATAACCCCACCAACACCAATCCGGGAAACACAGCACCCATAAAAAGATCCCCAACAGGGACACCGACAATATCGCCGATCAAGACCAAAACGATGCTGGGGGGAATAATTTGTCCTAAAGTTCCTGATGCAGAAACTGTACCGGTTGCCAATTCATTTTGATATCCACGTTTCATCATGGTGGGCACAGCCAGCAAACCCATTGTGACAACAGTTGCGCCCACAATGCCTGTTGATGCCCCCATTAAAGCGCCAACCACTACAACAGATACTGCCAATCCCCCTCTGATTCGGCCAAATAAAAGGCCCATAGTATCCAATAATTCTTCTGCAAGACCAGAACGTTCAAGCATGACACCCATGAAAACAAACAGCGGCACTGCCAGAAGCGTGACATTGGTCATTACACCCCAAATACGCAGCGGCAGTAAATTAAAAAAATTCCAGCCAAAACCAATCAAACCAAAGCACAATGCGGTTCCCATCAGGGTAAAAGTGACAGGAAATCCAGCCATCAGTAAGATAGTCAACGCCAAAAACATCCAGGCTGGTAAAAAATCCATAAACATGTTTATTGTTCCTTATCCATTGGGATATTCAACAGAATCATCAGATTTTTCATAAACAACGATATGCCCTGTAAGGCGATTAATGTAAATCCAATGGGAATTGCAGACTTGATAATAAAACGATAGGGAATTCCACCCGGGTCAGGTGAACCTTCCAAAATGACGTATGAATTTTTGACAAATGGAATGGCCGTCTGAATAATCATGTAACATCCTGGAAACAAAAAGAAAATAATACCAATAAGATTGATCCAGGCACTGGCTTTTGGCGATAATCTTTGATAAATAATATCCACACGAACATGGCCATCCTTGAGCAAAGTATAACCCGCACCAATTAAAAAAATAAAAGCAAATAAATGCCATTCCATTTCCTGAACAAAAACAAAGCTGGTTTTAAATAAATATCGCATGACAACATCAGTAAAGACAGTAATCACCAGTAACAATGTGACCCAGGCAACTGATTTACCAATAAACGTATTGAGGGTGTCAATCCAATGACAAATTGATTTTATCGTTTTGATCATAATTAACTTCTTAATGCCTTTAATGGATTCATTTCATAATGATACCTTTTTATATATTAACGAAGGAAAGATCTGAAAATTGTTCGTATTGTGGATTTAGTAGTGTAGAGACGTAGCCTGCTACGTCTCTACACTACCTTATTATAAGGCCGCACGCTGAATACAAACAGCCAATATCGTCATTGCTTTTTCAATATCTGCCACCGATGGAAACGAAGGGGCAATACGAATATTTCGATTCAGCGGATCATTTTGATATGGATAGGTTGCACCCGCTGGTGTAAACATAACGCCTGCCTGTTTGGCCATTTCGACAACCTGTTTTGCACAGCCATCAGGCGTGTTAATACTTACAAAATAGCCACCATTTGGATTTGTCCATTGTGCAATGCCTAAATCTCCAAGTTCTTTTGCAAGTGTTGCCTGAACAGCATCAAATTTGGGTTTTAAAATGCATGCATGTTTTTTCATTAATTCATGAATACCATCCAGATCCTTAAAAAAAGTCACATGACGCAATTGATTTATTTTATCCGGTCCAATGCTCTGGAATATCATCTGTGCGCGCAGCCAGTCGATATTGTTTTTACTGGCCGCCATGGCAGCAACCCCGGCACCTGCAAATGTAATTTTTGCAGTGGAACCAAACAGATACACACGATCTGGATTGCCCGCTCGCTTGCAGGCATCCAATACAGGCATCAACGTATCGGGCGAATCTGTGTGATCATGGACAGCATAAGCATTATCACAAAAGATTCGAAAATCAGCCGCACGTGTTTTCATGTTTGCCAGACGTTCAACAACATCATCAGAATATGTAACACCTGTGGGGTTACTGTATTTGGGGACACACCATATGCCTTTAATGGATTCATCATCAGCCACAAGGGATTCAATTTCATCCATGTTGAGCCCATCATTAGTCATTTCAACAGTAATCATTTCAATGTTCAAATAATTACAGATTGAAAAATGACGATCATAACCAGGTGCAGGACAGATAAATTTGACCTTGTCCAATGTGCCCCAAGGAGGACTGTCTTTCATGACACCTTTGACCATTGCACGCATAAATGAATCATGCATCAGGGACAGACTGGAGTTTCCAGCAACAATGATTTCATCTGTTGTAACCCCCATATATGATGCAAACAATTCTTTTGCCTCAGGGATACCATCAACACCGCCATAATTGCGGCAATCGACACCATTTTTTGCGTGAAAATTATTTTCAGTCACACATGTCAACAGGTCCATGGATAAGTCCAGTTGTTCTGATGATGGCACACCGCGTGTCATATTCAATGATAAATTTTGCGCGCAAAATGCTTCGTATTTTTGATCAAGCGTTTGTTTTAATTGAGATTTTTCCTGATCGGAAAGTTGATTAAATGGTTTCATTTTTATTTCCTCATATAATATTCCTGATACCACGCAACAAACCTTTCAATGCCTGTTTTGATATCGGTTTCAGGTTGAAAGCCAACTGCATCAAAGAGATCATCAATATTGGCGTAGGTTGCTGGCACATCACCGGCCTGCATTTCCATATAATTTTTTTGTGCTTTTTTACCGATGGCAGACTCCAATACTTCAATAAAATGCATCAGTTCTATTGGAGAGTTATTGCCAATATTGTAGATGCGATAGGGTACATACGACGTACCTGGATCTGGTTGATCACCGCACCAGCTTTTGTTTGGTTCTGGCATTTTGTCAATTACTCTGACAACACCTTCAACAATGTCATCAACATAAGTAAAATCACGTTTCATTTTTCCATGATTGAATATATTAATAGGCTCTCCAGCATATATGGCACGTGTAAATAAAAACAGCGCCATATCTGGACGACCCCAGGGGCCATATACAGTAAAAAAGCGAAGCCCGGTACAGGGCAAATTGTAAATATGACAGTAGGAATGGGCAATGAGCTCATTGGATTTCTTTGTGGCTGCATACAATGAAATTGGATGATCCACATTGTCATGGACAGAAAAAGGCATGCGTGTATTTGCACCATATACTGAACTGGATGATGCAAACACCATATGTTGAATTTGTTTTTTTCTGGCGCATTCCAGTAAATTGACAAATCCGACCAGATTGGATTGAACATATGCGTTTGGATTGGTCAATGAATATCGAACACCTGCCTGGGCTGCAAGGTTGACCACTGTATGAATATCATGCGATTCAAAGAGTTTTTCCAATTCAGATATATCCGCAAGATCAATTTGATAAAAGGTAAAGCGATCATCATTGTAAATCTGAGCCAGCCGATCTTTTTTTAGCCCCACGTCATAATAATCGTTGAGATTATCAAGCCCAATGACCTGGCGATTGTTTTCAAGAAGTCGTTTACATAAATGAAAACCGATAAAGCCTGCTGCTCCTGTTACAAGAACTTGATTAGACATATTTTTCCTTTATTACTCATTTCAATAATTGTTCTTTTTAAGGTAAATGTACTGTAGAGACGTAGCATGCTACGTCTCTACACGACCTTATTTTTTTTGTAAGATCAATTTTTCCTTAGGATATTATTTTCAGAGCTTTATCTTATCTAGGATTAAATTCAACCCGCCGATTCAAGGCCCGATTAGTTGGTGTATCATTGCTAACAATGGGTTTTTCAGATCCATATCCCATAAAAGTCAAACGTGAGGCCCTGATTCCATTTTGCATCAAATATTTCATAACTGACATTGCCCGATAACTTGAAAGCTTTTTATTGAGACCTTCAGGACCGGTATTATCGGTATGCCCTTGAATTTCAATTCTTAAATCAGGATTTCGTTTCATGATATCAATGACTTCTTGCAAACTATTTTTATGAGAACGATCCAATTCCCATTTACCTGGAGAAAACTGGAGATCTGAAATAACCCAACATCCTCGTGAATTGACACTGGCACCAATGGGCGTATCTGTGCAATCATCTTTGATATCTAAAATACCATCCTGATCCTGATCAGGTTTTGTGCAACCATTAACATCAACGATATCTCCAGCCGGCGTATCTAAGCATTGATCCTCAGTATCCAAAACGCCATCATTATCCCGATCTTTTGGGGGACAGCCATTTGACTCAACTGTTACGCCTGCTGGTGTGTCGGGACATTCATCCCTGTCATCGGAAATACTGTCACCATCAGTGTCTGGAGAACAACCGCTTGAATCCACAACATTTCCCTTAGGCGTAGTTGGGCAAGAATCCATTTGATCTATAATACCATCCCCATCACGATCCCTATTTTTATAGGCTGGAGAATAAATAATTGTGTGGATAAAATTATGCATACAAGAGCTATCTAACAAACAATCGCTTCGTTGAACAAAACCGCAAACACTTTGATCTGCCACTTGATTCAGTAAGCGTTTACCCTGGGGTGAATTCCCAACCATTACAGGATAAATGCCAATCCTGGCGCCAAATTCATGGTACATACTTTTTGCAGCTTTGATTGGTGATGGATCGAAAGTATTGCCATCAGTAATAATTAACACAGCAATATTATCATTGACTGATGCTAAATCAAGCCTGCATTGATTGAGACATTTTGCCAGAGGACTTTCATCAGGCGTGAATTGGTTTTCATCAATTGCCTTTTTTACTTCTTGACGATCATAGGCTTTCAATGGTGCAATAAGCTGTATCGGATTTTTTTTCTGGAATGGAGAACTTGAAAATTTGTAAAACATCGTTCGTAAAGATGTTTCTGGGAGCGCGTTATTTATCCCTTTCAGGATCATTTTTGCATGTTGAATTTTGGCAAGCCCGGCATAAGGATCATTCATAGACAAAGAACTATCGAATAGTATGACAATATTATGCGTAATTGGCGGGGTTTTGGGAGTGGGCAATGCCTGAACCTTTGATGGATTATACATGCCGATTGGATGATCAAACATTGACAGCGCATTGTCTATCATCTGATATGATTTCTTTAACATAGACCCTGATTTTCGGGCCTGACAGCCTGATAGAATCAAACTGATGATACATATCACCATTATTGTAAAAAAACTTTTTTTCATTTCGCCTCCTGTTTACTAAAAAAATATTTTATCCTTAATAATTTATTGATTAATGTACAGGTGTGACCTGTACCAACAAGGATTTACTCTGATGTACATAGATACTATCAGAATCAATTTGTTCTATTAATAGCGTGATCGCTAAGGAAATCTCTGCAAATAACTTCCCTTTTTATTGATATTGTTCGTTTTGAGGTTATTGTACTGTAGAGACGTAGATTGCTACGTCTCTACACGACCTTATTTTTTTGTACGTTCAAGAAAAATGGGCATGTTATTTTCAGAGCATTCCTAACTGCATACTCACCATTTAGAATATTATTTCTTATTTGTTGAAGGTCATGCATAAAAAACCGATTCAGACTCACTTTGATTGATGAACAAAATATATTAGATGTTACCTCTATTTGTCAACATATAGTTGGATGTGTCGTAAAAAAAGCAAACCATCATACACCAACACGACCCAAAAAAGATTGGACAAAACTATCAAAACGATCCAGCAAAATCGCTTTGCGAATTTGTTTCATGAGTTGAATGTAATAATGGATATTGTGAATTGAATTCAAACGATATGCCAATAATTCGCGAGATCGATATAAATGATGCAGATAAGCCCGAGAAAATTGCATACATGTATAGCAATTACATTCTGAGTCAATAGGGTCAATATCGTTTCGATATGCTGCATTCTTGATATTGATCGTTCCTTTTGATGTAAACAACTGGCCATTTCTGGCATTACGCGTGGGCATGACACAATCAAACATATCACAACCCGATGCGACCAATTGAACAAGATTTTCGGGTGTGCCGACCCCCATAATGTAGCGTGGTTTGTTTTCGGGTAATAAATCCAGACAATATGCACCAATTTCATACATGACGTCTGTAGGTTCGCCAACACTTAGACCACCAATGGCATAGCCTGGAAAATCAAGCTCATTTAACATCTGGATGGACTGTTTACGATATTCTTTGACCATTCCTCCCTGAACAATGGCAAATAATGCATTCCTTGTGTCTTTGCGTTTCCAGGCATTTTTACATTCTTTGGCCCATTGCCAGGTATGTTCCATCGCAGAAACAATTTGAGAATTATCACAAGGGTAAGGAACAACGTCATCAAGACACATCATGATATCTGATCCCAGGCAATCCTGTATATCAATAACTGACTCAGGGGTAAGCTTATGGCGAGATCCATCAATATGAGATTGAAAAATAACACCTTCATCAGTTACTTTTCTTAATTTTGCCAGTGAGAAGACTTGAAAACCACCACTATCTGTTAGAATGGGGCCATGCCATTGCATGAAATTGTGAAGTCCGCCAAATAAGTCGATAACATCACAACCTGGACGTAAATATAGATGGTATGTATTTCCCAACAATATCTGAACATTCAAGCGTAAAAGATCATCAGGACATAATGACTTGACACTACCTGCTGTGCCGACAGGCATAAAGACTGGCGTTTCGATTTCGCCATGAGCTGTTTTGAGTAAGCCAGCTCTTGCACTTGTTTTTGAGCATTTTTTTTCTATTTGGAACATATGTATAACAAATAATGAAAAAGTGTAAGCTGCACCAAAAGCAAAAAGGATTTGCTTTGTTGTAAAAGAAAGCTAAAACCTTGAAAAACAATAGTCGTAAAAATACGCTTAGCTTTTGGTTTCAGCTCGACACAACTATTGTATTTATAGTTATTTTAGATGGTTACTAATCTCATTTATTGCAAGCTGCCGATAATAGTTTCAAAAAAGTGGCAAATTCTGTTGATGTAAATCAACCTGTTATTTGTTAAGGAATACTCGGAAAATAATATGCACATTTTTCTTGATCGTACAAAAAAATAAGGTCGTGTAGAGACGTAGCATGCTACGTCTCTACAATTACCTCAAAACGAACAATATCAATAAATGGGGAAGTTATTTTCAGAGTATTTCTAAGTATGATCAATGTTATTAGAAGTATCTTTAGCGCCATTTTCAAAATTTAATAATTCGTCAAGTAATTTGTCACAAATTTTAACGCTTTGTTTATATCCTTCACTATCAAGTAAAAAATTATACCTATATGCTTCAGCACAAACAGTTATTACTTGTAAAGCCATAAAATATTTTGTTTTATCTGTTTTGAAATCAGTGGTTGAAATAAGCTCTTCAAGAAGTTTTTGTAATTTATGAGTTTTACTGAAAGAACCAAATTTACTTTTTGTTTCCAACAAATGCTTAATAAATAGTTCTATCATTTGTTGATAATGAAAACACTCTAAAGAGTCATCCTTAATATCTGTGTTTTTAAGAACATCAATTGCTACAGCATGTTCCCAAGCCTTTCCAGCTAAATTTTCTATATTTTCAAATTTTTTGAATTTATCTTTATACATAGAATTTCCCCTATGTTAGTTAATTACATTTAATAGATTAACTAAATACATTTTTTCGGCAAATAAAGTTTTTATAATTATCTGAAAATAACTTCCCCATTTATTGATATTGTTCGTTTAGAGGTTTTTTTTGTTGTGTAGAAACGCTACGTCTCTACACAACCTTATGTTTTTTAAACACAAAATAATTTGACAATGCATTATTGATTAACAAAACGTTTAATACTTTCAATTAATTTTTGTCGATCCAGTTTCAACTGATAATCATCAATACCAACTTTTTTACCTTCAATGCGATGTCGTTCCTCGGATAAAGACGTTACAGCAATTACTGGCAAGCTTGAAAATCTGCTGTCTTTCTTAATTTTCTGTGTTAATTCAAAACCATTCATATTGGGCATTTCAATATCAGTGACAACGATCGAGATTTCTTCATCATGGGCTTGAAGCAAATCCCAGGCAATCACACCATCTTCAGCAGCAATAACGTTGAATCCTTCATCATCAAGTATGGCACGAACTTGTTCTCTAAAAAATGCGGCATCTTCAACCAGAAGAATTGTTGAACGTTCTGCTTCGTCTGCTTCATCATATTCTAACCATTGGGGCTGAATTGTTCTAATAAAACCATAAATATCAACAATCAGGGTTGTACTTTTCCTGATAACCATTGAACCTAAAATACCTGGTTGCTTGAATACGCGATCATCGACATTAACTTCAACTTCGGCTGTGTCCAATGGGCCTGTTGCCAACAAACCAAACTCTTTTCCAGAAATAACAAATACAATGACGATATACGTTTGTTGTTCTTCTAGCGGTTTGACTGCTGCAACCTCGTGCATTGCAAACAATGGAATGCTACCACCCATATACTGAATGACAAAACGTTCTCCCAATTTTTCCATTTGATGTGCTTTAATTCTTTCAATTCTGGAGACCAGATTTAATGGGACTGCAAATTGTTCTGTACTGGAAGATCTAAAAAGCAGAAATAATTCCACATCCCCTGAATGAGCAATTTTTTGAAGTTGCTCATCCTCATTGGAAGCGGTCATTCCCCCCTCAATGTTTGTAAGTTCTGCGCGTGTGGCCATGTTGGCAACATCCAGAATCAATGCCACGCGACCATCACCCAATATCGTTGCCCCTGCATATTCGTTGCTGTTTTTCAAATGTCGTCCCAGAGGTTTGACAACGATTTCAACTGAATCATGAAGTTTATCTACGATTAAACCATATCTCAATGTCCCGGCTGAAACCACTGCAATATTGACAGCATTTACTTTATCTTTTGAATGTTCTTTCAGTCCCAAAATTTCAGCCAGACTGAGAACAGGCAATAGATCCTCTCTAAGCCTGACGACTTTGGCATCACCCACTACCTCAATACGTTCCTTTACCTGATTGGCAGGTATTCGCAATAATTCATCAAGATTGACTTGCGGGATAGCAAATCGTTCTTCACCAATAGATACCAGTAAACTTGGCACAATGGCCAATGTCAGTGGCAATTTAATGCGAAATGTGGTGCCTTCTCCAACCACAGATTGCACATCAACGACACCACCGAGGGCATCAAGATTGGATTTGACAACATCCATTCCAACACCACGACCAGAAACATCACTGATTATTTGGGCAGTGGAAAAACCAGGTAAAAATATCAGATTCACACGATCCTTTTCAGACATAGCCTCAACCTGATCTTCAGTGAGTAAGCCCTTTTCAATCGCTTTATATGCCAGAACATCGCCATCAATGCCCTTTCCATCATCCATAATTTCAATATTAATCTGACCTGCTTCATGATACGCGCGCATCAGCACACGACCGGTTTCTTTCTTTCCAGCTTCTTTTCTATCTGCTGGTGTTTCAATACCATGATCCACAGAATTTCGAATCATATGGGTCAATGGATCGTTTAAGCCTTCGATAATGCTTTTATCCAGTTCAACGTCTTTACCTTCGAGATCCAGTTTAACTTCCTTGCCGAGATTTTTGGCCAATTCTCTTACAACGCGTGGGAATTTGCTAAAAACTTTTCCAATGGGCTGCATGCGGGTTAACATGATAGCATCCTGAAGTTCTGATGTTACAATATCAATACGTTGCTTTGCCATGTCCAGACCATGTTCATTACCTGATGCAATACTTTGTATCAACTGATTGCGGCTGAGTACCAGTTCTCCAGCAAGATTCATCAAGGAGTCCAATAAGCTGATATTTACACGCAAGCTTGTTTCTTTTGTAAAAGAGGTTTCAGTTTTGGTTTCATGCGCATCTGGTTCTGATTTAGGTTTAGCTGGTTTCTTTGGCGGTGATGTTTTCTGCTTTGGTGGTGAAACTGGCACTGGTGTTTTTTCTACTAGCTGAGGTTTGGATTTTGGCTGTTCAATGGGAGCGGGCGGGGCTTCCTGAACAGTTTCTGTATCGTCATCTTCATCAGCCAGAATATGGACGTATTTATCATCCAATTCAAGAACATCCCCAATCAGATCAGGTTCAATAATTGAAGCATGCAAAGCATAGAATGGAATTCTGTTGATCGCATCCTCTTCAAGCGTTCCAACACTGGTAATATCCACTTTTGATTCTATGAGAATACCGCTTTGTTGAATTTTTGTAATAATATCCAGAGGTGTTTTGTTTTTGTAATGAATATCATGAATCAGATCATATTCCACAAGGTAGACGAATTTTCCGCCCTTTCGGGCCTGTTTCATATCAAATTCACATACCTTAAATACCACCTGACCATTGGGTAATGAAATATCCAATGTTCGATCAACGCTCTCCTTATCCTCCTGGGATAAAGACGCATTTGTCAGGCTTTCCAAAGCTGCGACCTGACTTGAAATGTCCATATCATTGCTGGCATTGATATTATTCATCAGTTCATTGAGTCGATCAAAGCCTGTCAGCAAAACGCTGACAATTTCAGAATTGGGTTTCATTTCTTTTTCACGAATAAGACCAAGCACATTTTCAAGTTTATGGGATAATTCTTTGATCCCATTCAGCCCCATAAATCCAGCGCCTCCTTTTATAGAATGAGCTGCGCGAAAAACTTTGTTCACCAGGTTTTCATCAATATCAGCGCCCATTTCTTCAATGGTCAACAAATCTTTTTCAATATCAGCCAGATGTTCTTCTGACTCTTCGACATAAACCTGTAATGTTTCATCGTCAATCATCATAATAGCTATTTCCTTTGTAATCTTTAAATTACAGAAACTGTAATTTATTGGTTGACTAAATTTTTTGTTCTTATCCAGTTTGTAAAAACATTTTTAGAAATTCCAATAAGTTTAATGGATATTTCTATAAGGGAATATTTTTGATCTCTTCTGCTTTTTCAGCAATTTCAATCAATATTTGTGGATTCTGAATCAGATCTGAATGTAAGACATCTGCAAATGCATCTGGATAATCCCAGGCATAAGAGATCAATGTTTCTTCAATAACATCATATTGTTTGCAAAAAGTTTGATGTTGATCCATCAAGTACATTAAAAGCGGCAAATGAAAATTGACATCTGAACGAACTAATTCAAATAAAAGGCGGATTTGAGTTTTCATATCCACCTCTTCGATATAGGAAAGAATAACACGAGCTTTGATCGCATCTTTTTCATCCAGGCTTTGTTTTAAAGCATCAATCATGTCCATTGCATTGATCGAATTTTTCATATCATTTTCTCCATAATGATCATAATGATTATATCATATCTAATTGAAAATTCAAGAAGTTTTGTTAATTTTTATGACATTTATTCAATACATCTTCCATTTCAGTTTTTAATTGTCGGGCTTGTATCATCAAGCATTGATACGTATCGTTAACACGAGAGGCATCCATGTTTTTGACTGCATCCTCCAGCCTTTTTGTCGTTGCATAGCTGGTGTTTGCGAAAATATTTGCGGCCATACCTTTCAAAGTATGAGATATATTTTTAAGTTTATCAAAATCATTCGTTTCATAGGCAAGCCTTAATTGATCGATATATAAATCATAATCAGTAAACGCCTGTTCAATGACCTCGACGGCCCCTTCTTCATCACCACCAAAAGCGTCTATTAGGGCTCGAAAATTCAAATCTTTACAAACTTCTGTCTGACTTAAATGATCTGTATCATTAACTGCATTTGAAAAGGCAATCGAATTTAAAAGTGCTGTAAGTGCATTTGTATTGATTGGCTTGGTGATACAATCATTCATGCCTGCATCAAGACATTCATTTTTAATATTTGCCATTGCATGCGCAGTCATTGCAATTACAGGCAAATTTTGCGCATCTTTTCCAGCTTTACCTTGACGAATCTGTCTTGTGGCTTCCAGGCCGTCCATTTCAGGCATTTCCAGGTCCATCAAAACAAGATCCACATGATTTGACTTCAGAACTTCAATCGCTTTGATGCCATTTTCAGCTTCAAATACTTCATGCCCCATTTTTTTCATGAGAATTCTGGCACTGATACGATTTACTTTAACATCATCCACCAATAAAATTTTCAAATGGGAATCCTGTTTCATCTCAGTTTGGATTGCTTCCATAACAGCCTTTCCTTGTTTAAAAGGGATTGTAAATGAAAAAATACTTCCCTTAGATGCCTCGCTTTCAACCTGGATATTTCCGCCCATTAAAACCACTAATTTTTTACAAATAGAAAGACCAAGTCCTGTACCACCAAATTGTTTACGAATGGAATTACCCGCCTGCTTGAAATCTTCAAAAATTTCAGATTGTTTTTCCTTAGAAATGCCAATACCTGTATCTTGTATTTGGAATTTGATAAATTGTCTCTCTGTATTGACGATATCCTGTTGAACATGAAGTTTTATTTCACCTTTGTGAGTAAATTTTAATGCGTTGCCCAGTAAATTAATCAAAATTTGTCTGATCCGATCGGCATCGCCTTCAATAAATTGTGCGACACTCTTTTCTCGAAAACATTTAAAAACCAATCCTTTCTTTTTTATTTGATGTGAAAACATTTGTTCAATATCATCTAGGAGCTTAAATAAATCAAAACTTTCGAGATACAAATTGATCTTTCCAGATTCTATCTGAGATAAATCCAGAATATCATTAATGAGGCTTAACAAATGTCTTGATGATGATTCCAGAATATCAACATATTCTTTTTGTTCTTCTGTCAAATCAGTGGACAATAATAGATCATTTGCAATGACAATGCTATTCATGGGAGTTCTTATTTCATGGCTCATGTTGGCCAGGAATATACTCTTGGATTGATTGGCCAAATCTGCTTGCTCTTTGGCTTCTATTAAGTCCTTGTTTTTCTGAACCAGTAAATCCTGTAAATATTTTATTTTTAAATGCGTGTTTACACGAATAAAAACTTCTTTGGCCTCAAGTGGTTTTTCTATATAATCAACACCACCAGACTCAAACGCATTGATTTTATCTGATATGGATTTCAGCGAACTGAGAAAGATTATCGGAATATCTTTATACTGCGGCATGGCTTTAATTTTCTGGCAGGTATTAAAACCATTCATTCCATAAGGTAATATGATATCCATTAGAATGAGATCTGGTTTGTTCTCCTGAATTAATTCAAGGGCATCTTCGCCACTTTGTGCAATTAATGGAATTGCATTATGTTGAGAAAACAAGTCAATTAAAGGACCAACCTGTGCAATATTGTCATCAATAATTAAAATTTTTGCGTTATTAAATGAAATCATGAGGGTACCTCATTGAGAAATTTTTCAACCAGTCGACGAATGGCTTTGATATTGAAAATGGAACTTAATTCTTTGATTTCCGAAATAAATTCATGATAGGAATTTGTTTTTGCCAGTTCACCCAATTGATTACGAATTCCCATAATATCGCCGCCGGCAGCCAATTTTTGAAAGGTTTGTAAAACATCAGTTGGTGGAATCTTATAGGCTTTATTCTCTTTTTGATAGTTAACATCTTCCAGCGGCTCAATAAGCCATTGAATATTTAATTGTTTTGACAATGTATCCAGCAAAATAGAAAAATCAATGGGTTTTTCAATAAAGGTGTCCAGACCTTTGGCTTTCAATTCGCTATTGGAGAGTTTCGGATAACTGGCAGAAACGACAATTATTTTGACTGACAATTTTGCAATTTTGCGAATTTCGCGACTGGCTTCATAACCATCCATTTCAGGCATAAATAAATCCATCATAATAACATCAACAGGCTCTTGTTGAAATTTCTGAAGACAATCTTTTCCATTGATTGCCTCTGAGACCTCAAATCCTAAGGAATAAAGATAGTCAGTAAGCACCACACGATTTTCCCAACGATCATCCACAACCATAACCTTTATGAATCGGGTTGTTTTGGTGATATTATCTACAAAGCCATAAACAGGTTGTTCTGATGTCTTAACTACAGCGTCAGCTTCATTGGATGGCACGAATTGTAAATCGAACCAAAAAGTTGTGCCAACACCAGGTTCACTTTTTACCTGAAGTTCACTGCCTAGTAATCGAATTAATTCCCGAGAAATATACAATCCCAGGCCAGTACCTTCAGTAAATCTGGATTGTTCTCCAACCTGTTTGAAAGGTTGAAATATATTCTCCAAATCTTCTTGCGCAATACCAACGCCTGTATCTTCAATTGTAAAACGAATTGAAATTGAATTATTTTCTATTGTCCCCACGCTTTCAGCTTTGAATATGACCTGCCCCTGATCTGTAAATTTGATTGCATTGCCCAATAGATTAATTAGAATTTGGGAAATTTGTTTTTCATCAGCATATACAGCACGAGGTAAATTTTTATCGAATTGGGTCGTAAAAGAAATCTTTTTTTCTTGCGCTTTAATTCTAAGCATATTGGCAATATCATGCAGACTACTATAAAAAAGATAGTGGGTTTTGTTTGATGTTGCTTGCTTGGATTCAAATTTTGATAGATCCAAAATATCATTGATAAGACCCAGCAGGTGTTTACCGCTTCTTTCAATCACTGAAATGCCTGATTTTTGCGATGATGTTAACTGTCGATCACGCTTCAGAATTTGTGAATATCCCAAAATACCATTTAAAGGAGTACGCAATTCATGGCTCATCTTGGCAATAAACTCACTTTTGGCCTGATTGGCACGATCTGCAGCCATTCGGGCTTTTTGAAGGTACTGTTCTTTTTGGGTCAGTTCTCTAAAAATTAAATCGTAAGGGTTTTGAATACCAGTTTGAATAATTGCGCGATATATAAAATAGAACGAAAAAATTTTGAAATAATGCCCCACCAGATTGGAAAAACCATAATTACTGATATAAAATGTAAATGCCAGTTCTGCAATGATCGTTGAAATCATCGACCAAAATAGAAGTCTGAAAACAGATATTTCAAAATGCGCGCGGTTTTTCATCAGCAATGTCATGTCAGCCAATATAATCAGGCATATAATATATTCGCTGATTTTTTTGAATGGTGTCAGGCCCTGTCCTTCAACAAAGCAAATTGGAAATATTTTCCAATAAAATACAGATAATACAATGATACTAAAAAGGATTGTATAAACAAAAAATGTCCACAAAGGATTAAAATTTTGTTTGCGCCCTACAAAATAAAAGGCAACCAGCAACGTAATGCTTTCCAAAAATCGGGCTGCAATCCATAGTTGATTGGCATAGTAATCATAATCCTGAAAGATATTCATGCCTTTGTATGATAGGGTATGCAAGAGATCCAGCCCTGCTATGAATAAATATGCAATGGCTATGAAAATTAAATAGCTGCTTTGTATATATTTTTGTGAATTCCATGCAATCATGAACATGCCGCAGGCTACAATTATGCTGAAAATTTCTGCAATAGTATGAAACAGCAAATAACTGTAAAGGCTTGTTAAATATAATACAACCAATGCAATGTTGATTAGTAATGCATTGATCGGGCTGGTTAATTGTGATTGTTTCAATTGGATTCTCCATCAGTATGTCATGTAAATTCCATGTATAAAACACTGATATTTATTTTGCAATAAAAAATTCAATTTTTCTTGACAAAAATAAAATTTAATTTTATTTTTGTCAGAATTTTGTTTGTAAGGAATGCTCTGAAAATATCATACCCATTTTTCTTGATCGTCCAAAAAAATAAGGTCGTGTAGAGACGTAGCATGCTACGTCTCTACAGTACAATTACCTCAAAACGTACAATATCAATAATGAGGAAGTTATTTTCAGAGCATTCCTAAGCGTTATTTTAGAACTTACTTTTATCGTACAATTTTGTTTTTCCAATATCGGCGGACAATTACTGACTAACATGGCCCCACGCGTTTGAAAAACCAACGTTGTATTATATGAAGCGTATTTCATGTACATTAAAAGACATTTACGAAAAGCTTTTCAAAAAGCCCTTGAACATTGCCCGGCCATACTGATTACTGGCCCGAGGCAATCAGGGAAAACAACATTTCTGAGAAATGAATTAAACCAAAACAATTCCTATGTTTCATTTGATGATCCATTAGAAAGAATGCTTGCGAAAGAAGATCCCCTTGGCTTTATCAATCGGTTTGAAGAAAAATCTGTAATTTTGGATGAAATTCAATATGTTCCAGAACTTTATTCATATATCAAACTGCATATTGAAAATAACAGGCCAAAAAATGGAAAATGGATCATGACAGCATCTTTTCAGTTTGATCTGCTTGATCATTTCATATCTGATCTTTCAGATAGAATTGCGATTTTAAATTTGTTTCCTTTTCATGCAATGGAAAATATATTTCTGGATGCGCAAAAAATTGAACATATTATCTGGCATGGGGGCTACCCTGAAAATATTGTATATTCAAATAAGCGGGATATATTTTTATCCAGTTATATCCAGAGTTTTATTGAAAGAGATGTCAGGCATCTATTACAGGTTCAAGATCTAAATACATTTCAAACTTTTCTAGGACTTTGCGCGTCAATTAATGGACAGGAACTGAATATTGCATCATTGTCCAGGCAAGTGGGCATTACGCAGCCCACCTGTAAAAAATGGATTTCCATTTTATCTGCATCATTTATCGTATTGCTCATCAAGCCTTATTATCAAAATTTTGGAAAAAGATTGATCAAATCCCCTAAAATATATTTTCTTGATCAGGCAATAGCCGCATACCTGACAAAACAACCTGACCCGATGTCAATGTTCAATGGTTCAATGGGCAACGCTTTTTTTGAAGGCTTTATTGTGACAGAACTGTATAAGACATTGATTTCAAATGACAAACATGCAGGTTTCTATTTTTGGCGATCTCATGATGGGCTTGAAATTGATCTGATCGTTGAGATAAATGGAATAACATGGCCAATAGAAATAAAAAAGATTGCAACACCATCAACAAGACATACACAATCTTTAATTCGGTTTGTAAAACTGGCTCAAAATGTAGAGATGGGACGTCCTAAAGTTGTTTGCAATGTACGAGAAAAGAAAATATTGCCACATGGAATTGATGCATTATCATGGTTCGATTTTTTTAAAGACCTTGATCAATAGTAAGTATATTATGGACAAAAGCCTTCAGGACAACGTAAGGTATGTATACAAAAATTGTTTTAAGCGCCCAATATGTAATGTGTTTTGGCGTTATGGGAATTATGCTTCCCTATTTCAATTTATATTGCTATCATATTCAACTGTCAGGATTTGAAATTGGTATTATTGGGGCGTCACGTTCGCTTATAATGATCTTGTTTGGGCTGCTTTGGGGGCTTGTTGCCGACCACTATCAAAATAGACGATTCATTTATATATTCTGTCAATTTGCCTATGCAGGTGCCTTTATATTTTTGCTTCAGGCCAATACCTTTCCTGGTATTTTATTGGTAATCATAGTGGCATCCATTTTTTATTCCCCATTGATTTCATTTATGGAAGCATTCACAATGGACTTGATTGGCAATGATAAAAATGCCTATGGATCCATACGACTGTGGGGTTCCATTTTTTTTATTGTAATGGTGCTTTTGTCAGGCAAATTACTCAATTATTTTTCACATCATATTATTATCCAAATGATTGTAGCAGGCGCTTTAATTCAGGCTGTTGTATCATTAACAATGCCCAAAACAAAGGAAAAAAAACTTCATGAAAAAAATTTATCTCTGACAGTTTTCATGCAGTCAAATGTGATCGTTTACTTGATCAGTTCGTTTACAATGTTGTTGGTGCATGGTACATATTATGCGTTTTCATCCATTCATTTGGAGCAAATGGGGGCAACATCAAATGAGATAGCAATGTATTGGGCACTTGGCTCCATTGCAGAGATCGTTGTGATGATGAATTCCCGACGAATATTCAATCGGTTTTCAGTTGAATCTGTATTGGTTTTTTCTTTTGCCATTGCTGCCATGCGTTGGTTTTTGATGTTTTATACAACATCAGTTCTCATTGCAATAATGACACAAATTTTTCATGCTGTAACGTATGGTGCATTTCACATTGCAGGTATATTGTACATGGACCGATGTATGCCTGATGAAACCAAAACCACTGGTCAGGCGGTAAACACGGCTGTGAGTTATGGTCTTGGCATGATGACTGGATCGTTTGTTAATGGCTATTTGTTTGAATGGGTCGGAACGTATTATGCTTTTTTGTTTAGTGCTATTCTTTCTTTGATTTCTGGATTATTGCTTTGGACTGCACATAAATTATTAATGAAAAGTAATGGTTAGAATATTTTAATAGTATTTTTTCAAGTTTTCAAACACAGAGGATTATAAAAAAAATGTTTATGGACGTATCATCATATAAAAATTGGTTTAAATCCTTTACAGACAAATTCTTATATCAGGATGACTTCAAAGATTATCCCTTTATCATCAAAAAAGATCATACCGAACGTGTTTGTGCCATAATTCTTGCAATCTGTAATGACTTAAATGTTTCAGAACATGTGCGCACATTGGCGCAAATTATTGCATTGTTTCACGACTTGGGAAGATTTGAACAGTATGCAAGGTATCAAACGTTTAAAGATAATGAGTCTGTCAATCACGCAATACAAAGCATCAGGGATTTGGTACAAAACAGGGTACTTTACAATTTACCATTTAGGGATAGACGAATTATTTTTAATGCCATTCGATTTCATAGTGTTGCAAATATTCCATTGGATAAAGATGCAGAAACATTATTTTATATTCGCCTGATTCGTGATGCTGATAAACTGGACATCTGGCGCATATTTATTGATTATTATCATCAAAGAGATATTCATCAAAATAAGGTAATAGAATTGGGCGTTGCAGATCGACCAGAATGTTCTGAAAAAATATTGACTGCATTATTGAATGGTCGCATTGCGCTCACATCAGAATTACAAACACTAAACGATTTCAAACTTATTCAATTGGGATGGATTTATGATTTGAACTTTCGGTTCTCATTTGAGCATGTAAAAAGAGAGAGCATTATTGAACAATTTGCAGACATATTACCAAAAACAGCAAAGGTTCAAGAAATTGTCAACAATTTATTTGCCTATCGTGATGCGCAAATAAAATCAGGCTTGATTGATTTTTCCACAAATTGCCTGTCGTGAAAAGCGCTGTTTGAGTCAATCAAGAACTGAATCAACTTTTTTAGAAATCCCAGAGATTTGTTATGAATAATTCCGAAATCGTAGCATCAGACACGGCTTTTTTGGGTCATGGCAGCAAAATGTCTTCAATCAAACATACATTGAAACGCAATGTATTGATCTGCCAGGAAAGCCAACGTTTTTTGCTTCCGCCAACATTATTATCATTATATTTTGGCTCCTTTATCCCATTGGCCTTGTACTTTTCTTGGATTGATTTATCAAAAGAACCTGTTTTTGCAAAACTATTATTATATATTGCTGTTATTGGTTCCTGGATTCTATTTATTGCCATGCTGCTATACCAAAAGAAAATAACATTTGATTTTTCATCAAATTCCATCATTTTTCTTAAAAAGGGACTGAAAAAGAAACAGTTTCGGATTGATTTATCGCATATCGACAGAATTGTGTCAGGTAGTATTCAACGTGTCCATTCAGACAGAACAGATAATGTTATCACCTGTCATTATTTTTCAATTTTTTTATTCGATAATTCAGAAATTAGAATATGTGAAACCACTTGTAAAGAAGAATTGGAAGTCATTATTGATATCCTTTTAAGACATTGTCGTCAAGATCTGCAATGGTCACAAGATAAGACAATGCATTACGACAATAAGTTAAAGAAACTAAGCCAATAGGCATTGCCAAATCGTCCGAATAATAAAGATATAATTCGATAAATCTTCCAATGTATGGATATATTTTGTTTTATCTATCTATCTACATATAACATATTGTTTTGAATAATTTTCCCAAAATCGGCTTCACCATAAGGTTTTTTTTTATCTGCATTTTTTCACCTTCATTTTTTGGAAATCTTTTCCTTACAATGTGTATGAACTAGCCTATTGGTCAGATAATGACAATTGAATCATATACCTCATGCCTTTTATTTAATCACGTCACGCACGAAAAAATTGGCTATTGGCTTTATTTCTTTCTTGTTTGCGAGCATTAAATCTGGGAAAAAGTGAAATATCAGTATGCGGTAAAAACAGGGCAGCCATATAATTGTCCATATAGCTGGGAGTTTCTGACAGCTCGAAATTTGTCATCCTTGCAACAGTTTCCCCCACATCCTGACGAATATGGTTGGAAATGCTGCTCATGCGCGCGCCCATTAATGATCCATTTCCAATATACGTCACTTTTTCCGGGGAGACTTCTGGCAGAAGACCAATGGTCATGGCTTTTTCTAAATCAACAAAACTGCCAAAACCGCCGGCTAAAATAATTCGATCCAGATCCGCTATACTCAGCCCCACTGATGTTAACAATGTCATGTAACCGGAATACATCGCAGCTTTCGCACGAATTAAGTTATCAATATCAATTTCTGTGATTACAATATCACGATTAATTTGTGTCTGATCTGCCCAGACAATTACATATTCATTCGTTTCATTTTGTTTTCTAATCCGATTGGTATTCAATTCAGTATTGAATTTACCATTTTGGCCAATTACATTGTTTTCAATAAGAACAGCAAGCATTGTCAGCAGGCCAGAGCCACAAATGCCTTTGGGGCGAACATTGCCAATGGTTAGAATCATAGGTTCAAATGTCACAGGATCTATTGAAAAATCTTCAATAGCGCCTTTTGATGCCCTCATGCCATGCTCAACGCCGCCACCTTCAAAAGCTGGCCCTGCAGAACAGGCGGCACAGGTTAACCATTCTTTATTGCCAATAACAATTTCAGCGTTGGTTCCCATATCAATAAACAGTGTCAGTTCATCAGTTTGATACATCCCCGATCCCATGACACCGGCCACAATATCCCCCCCGACATAACTGGATACACAGGGATAAATCAGGGCATTGGCATGGGCATCGACATTTAGGCCCAGATCAACCGCTTTGCATTGGGGATAGAACATTGTCGCTGGAACATAGGGCGCTCTTCGAATATAGCGTGGATTAATTCCCAAAAATAATTGTGTCATGGTTGTATTGGCGGCCAGGGTAACAACTGAAATATCACTGATATTGGCTTTTGCACGATGAATTATTTTTTCGATAATTTTGTTGATTGTTGTAACAACCACCTTTTGAAGTGTTTTTGCGTTATCTTTTTTTTCTGCAAAAACAATGCGTGAAATGACATCCTCTCCATAGCTGATTTGTCCATTGAAATCACCATATGAGGCCAATACTTCACCGGTATGCGTATCAATAATTTCACCATATACTGTCGTTGTACCAATATCTATGGCAATGGCCAGTTTTTGTGTTGTTCGATCTCCGGCTGCCACCTGAATGATATTGTTTTTGCGGCCATCACGTACAGGTCGGGCAATGGTCAGGGTAATCTCGTGATCTTTTTCTCGTAAAACATCGGGCAGTTGTTGAAGAACTGGCATTTCAAATTCTAACTGATGTTCATTGAACTGTTCTCTCAGGCAATGGATCAAACGCGTTGCATCACTGCTATTGTTCTCTTGTGATGGTTCAGGTACAGTTACGAATAATTTTTCAACAGGCGGTAAATATTTACCTGCTTCTTTTAGTATTGAAATATCAATTTCTTTAATTGTGGCTTTTTTACGTTGACTGACAACATTCAGCACACTGGTATCAATGCTTGATTCCACAGGTATACGCACGACAATATCTGAACGAACAATACTTTTGCAGGCCAGTCGATATCCTTGCTCTATATCTGTTTTACTGAGGCGTTCGCTGATCCCCTCCGCGACAGAACCTTCTTCAATCAAGACCCTGCATTTTGCGCAAACACCTTCGCCGCCGCAGGATGCATTAATATGTACGCCTGCTTCCATGGCCGCTCGAATGAGGTTTTCACCATCATTGACAGTGATTTGTTTTTTATGTGGTAAAAATGTAATTGTATATTGGTTCATAGAAAGACTCCTATTTATTATTCTTTTTTTACATGAATTCCCATGGCAGCTTGCATTTGTGCCCCCAGACACCAGGGTTTGTTATAATCCTGACCATCTAACACGTTGTCATCATCAATTATTTTAACATATCGCATTTTTCCATGTTTGGGCCAGGGCGTGTTATCGGTTTTTGATTGAAATGTTGATAGGTCAAAGCGGTCACCGCCCAGATATGGATCAGTTGGTTTGAAATCTTTGGATACATAAACATTGGGCACTTTGACCCATTGTTGTACCCCATTGACAGATTGGATTTCAAATGCCTGCATGTCAATTGTATGATTGGCCCATGTGGGATTGTTGCCATGCATATTTTTGACATTGTCATGCACGTAATTGGTATTGTTTTCAGATGCATTGGGGTTTAAATCATATTGTTCTGCTGTGTTGTAATACCAATGCTGTGCATCTTCGGACACTTCGACATGTGCGAGTTCACAACACAAACCATCAACCTTGAATCCCCAGGAAAAACTGCCTTCAAAGGTGATAAAGTCATCACCCGGGCCATCAAAAATGAAATACCCCTTTTCAAACCGAAAAGCTGACTCACCATTAATGCCTATTGCTGTACAATTTCCTCCTCGACTGCCTGCGCCAGTTCCAGTTGGTGGGCCTAAAGCCAGGCCATTATTGATTGGAATGCCCTGATCATCACACAAAGAACTGTTTCCCCACCAGGAACTTCCCATTTTGCCAGGATTCCAAATAACAACTTTATCCAGATAGATGTTTCTTTCAGTAAAGGGCAGTTCTGTTGGTTCATGTGATAAGTGATTGATAAGTTTAACAATATCAGTTAAACTGCTGGCGACAGTTGATTCAGATATGATCATTGAAAATAAAATAAATATAAGTAATTGTTTCTTCAAAATGTTTTCCTTGAGTGGAAATATGATCGTCCAACTTTTGTTTTAGCAATTCAGGCGGACAATCACTGGCTAACACGTTTGGAAAAAGCAAAGTTCGACGATCATAATATAAGGTTTCAGTCAGGTTTTAAACATAAAACTGACAATGGTTTTAAATGATATTTAAGATAGCCTAACAGATCAATTTTGCCTTAGAGACTACCTGTTTCGCCATATCCTGTTTATAATCATGTAATTGTTGTTGTAGATCTGGATCATTCAACGCCAACATTTGGATCGAAAATAATGCCGCATTTTTTGCACCAGGCTTTCCAATGCCCATTGTTGCTACCGGTACCCCAGGCGGCATCTGAACTGTAGATAACAAAGAATCCAAACCTTGCAATGATGATGCATTGATTGGTACACCAATGATTGGAATACTTGTATGCGCTGCAAGAAATCCTGCCAGATGTGCAGCCATACCTGCTCCAGCGATAATCACCTTGATTCCTTTTTGTTGTGCATCATTGGCAAATTTTATTACACGATCTGGTGTTCTATGTGCAGAAGCAACAGTCATCTCATAAGGTATGCCAAATTGCTTAAAAACCATCGCTGCTGATTTCATAATCTCCAAATCAGAATCACTTCCCATGACTATTCCTACCAGCGGTAATTGAGTCAGGCGGTCGACCGCCTTTTTGCCAATATCTTTTCGATAGTAACATCCATTCCATGAAATACGAGATACTGCATCGTAAGCATTCCCGATAGCGGATTGGATATCATTACCCAAAGCTGTGACCCCCAAAACGCGACCACCGCTTGTTACAATATCATGCGCGTTGTAAACAGTTCCTGCATGAAAAATATTCACATTTTCTTTGTCAAAGTGACTGTCAAGACCTTTAATTACCATACCGCGCTGATATGATTCAGGATAACCTTCTGATGCCATAACCACGCACACAGCGGGTTTGGGATCAATGTCCAGTTTGATTCTTTCCAGTTGACCATCAATACAGGCATCCATAATTTCTACCAAATCAGAATTCAAACGCATCAGAAGCGGTTGGCACTCTGGATCTCCAAAACGCACGTTGAATTCCAATACAAACACTTTATCTCGAACAATCATCAAGCCTGCGTACAATACACCACAATAGTTTATGCCTTCAGCTCTTAACCCATTGACTACAGGAATCATAATAGTTTCCATGACTTTATCATGTGTAATACGATCAATGACCGGTGCCGGTGAATATGCACCCATACCACCAGTATTGGGCCCCTGATCATTGTCGTAAATTGCTTTGTGATCCTGTGATGATGGGAGCGGCAAAACAGTTTTTCCATCGGTGAATGCCAAAAATGAGGCTTCCTCGCCTACCAGGCATTCTTCAATCACAACTTTTTTTCCGGCATTGCCGAATATCTGATCCACCATAATTTTATTTACAGCCCCAATGGCTTCATCATGGGTTTTACAGATAATAACACCCTTACCCGCAGCAAGGCCATCTGCTTTTACGACAATGGGTGTTTCTTGAGAACGAATATATTGATTCGCTTTGTTGATATCATCAAACGATGCCCCTCGCGCAACAGGAATATTGTACTTTTCCATAATATATCGAGAAAACGATTTGCTTGCTTCGATCTGAGCAGCCATCTTACCAGGCCCGAAAACTCTCAAACCTTCTTTTTCGAATCGGTTGACAATGCCCAAGGATAAAGGCAACTCCGGTCCGACAACAGTCAAATCAACACTATTTTGAATGGCAAAATCCAATAAATCCTGAATGCTATCAGCTTTAATATCTATACATTCAGCGGAACTGGCAATGCCAGCATTTCCAGGCGCACAGTATATTTGTGACACTTTTGGACTTTGAGAAATTTTCCAAACTAAAGTATGTTCTCTGCCGCCATTTCCAATCACGAGAACTTTCATGATACCTCCTGAAAAATGGTTTAAATTCAATATTCAAGTTTTTATAAAAACAAGCGCCGGAACTCGTTCCCTTGCAGAACGTGAGAACGAGCTGCGGGAGCTTATCTGGAAAAAACTGGAACATCAAGTATTATGTTTTTTAATAATCTTTTATTATTTCATGATTTTTGTCAACATTAATCCAAAATGAAATGAGAATGAATATAATAAAAAACTTGATAATCATTCATTTTTTGTATAAGGATAAACTTATTGGCTTGTATCTATTTTATAATTAATTATTTATCAAAAGGAGGTAATTGTGTCAAATTTCAAATTTACATCAATGTTTGTTATGTTTTTATTACTCGTAGTATCAGTGAATTGTTCAAAGGCGGCATCAGCGAAATATTGTTTAAAAATGGCAACGCTGGCGCCAAAAACAGTCGGATGGGCCAGACATATTCGAAATATTATGCATCCTGCAATTAAAAAGGCGACAGATGGCCAGGTTAAGCTCAAATGGTACTGGGGCGGCGTTATGGGTGATGATCGCGACTATGTCCAAAAAATGCAAATTGGGCAATTGGATGGTGCAGCTCTTAGTGGACAAGGCGTTGTTCTGGCCTGTCCTGAAATGGCTGTGGTGGAATTACCTTTTATGTTTGAAAATTATGAAGAAGTCGATTATATTCGCAGGGTAATGCGGGATGAATTCGATCAAATAGCCACTCAAAATGGCTATAAAATATTTATTTGGGCAGATCAGGATTTTGACCAGATCTATTCTGTAAGATATGAAATGTCTCAGTTCGAACATTTTAAAAAAGCGAGTATCCTCACCTGGTATGGTGATCTTGAAATGGCGCTTCTGTCCGAGCTCGGCGCTGATCCAATTCCTGTAACTGTTCCAGAAATATCGTCATCAATCCGACAGGGCGTTGTAGATACATTTATCGCGCCATCGGTCTGGGTGATTGGCAGCCAGATGTATACAATAATGAAATATGTAAATCCTGTGAAAATTCGGTATTCTCCGGCTGCTGCTTTCATTACATTGAAATCCTGGAACAAAATTCCTGAGAAATACCAAAAAAGTCTGCTTGAGCTTCGGGATACTGCTGCAATAACGTTTTGCAACAAATGTCGTGATGACAGTATCAAGGCCTACAAGGCAATGATTAAGTATGGTGTCAAAGAATCTATCATGACACCCACTGTTTTGGCGGATTTTAAATCCCGAACCAATAAAATCTGGTATGATATGGTGGGAAAAAAATATAAGAGAAAGACCCTGGATAAATTAATAACCCAATTGGAAAACTATCGAAAATTACATAATAAATAATTATGACAAATCAACTTACTGCGGAACATCAAAAAGGACACAGAAAACGCCTGAGAGAACGCTTTTTAAAAGCCGGCCTGGATGGATTTCATGATTACGAAATCGTTGAAATGTTGTTAACCATCGGTACGCCTCGAAAAAATGTTCGCCCCATGGCACGAGAGGCAATCGATAAATTCAAAACACTCTCAGGCGTTATCAATGCGCCAGTTGAAGAATTATCAGAGATAAGAGGTATTGGTGAAATCAATATCTTTGGTATTAAACTGGTCAAAGCTGTCGCTGAACGATATACGCGAGAAAGTCTTCATGACAGGGATCTGATTTCCAGCCCTGAGACATTGTTTCAATATTTGCAGCAATCCTTAGAGTATCGAACTCGTGAATGTTTTGCAGTGATCATGCTTGATGCCAAAAATAAGGTGATTACAACAGAAATCATTTTTGAGGGCTCATTGACTTCATCTTATGTCAACCCTCGAGAAGTGATTGTTTCTATTTTAAAGCACAATGCTGCATCAGTCATGTTTGCCCATAACCATCCATCAGGCGATCCAACGCCATCAAAGGAAGATAAGGTATTAACACAAAAGCTTATCCAGGGATGTCAGTTTATGGAAATTACTGTTCATGAGCACATTATTGTTGGAAACAAAACATATTACAGCTTTGCCGAAAATGGTGATTTGGATGTTATCAGGCAAAACATTGCCAGGTACAATATATGAAAATCTGTCAGGAGTATTTTCAGACAGGCATACAAAAATCACCAGATTTATATCAAGGGCTTGACAGTTTTACGAATGCCATTGTGGGAAAAGTGCTGCAATATAAAAACCCCTCAAAAAGCCTGTATCAAAAAGCGCTTATGATTCACACACATGCAGAAACACTTCACGATATGTCCACAAAAGATCTTCAAGAACAGCTTTACCATTTTAAGGAAAAAATACGATCTCATTCTCGAAACAATCTAAAACTACACGCCCGGGCATTGGCATATGTATCTGAAGCTGCATATCGAAGTCTTGGTTTGCGTCCATTTCCGGTGCAAATAATGGGCAGTCTGGCATTGCTTAAAGGATATCTGGCAGAAATGGCAACTGGTGAGGGAAAAACTCTCACAGCCGCACTGGCCGCAATTATTGCTGGATGGAAAGGATTACCATGCCATATTGTTACAGTCAATGATTATCTTGCACAACGTGATACGACAGAACTTGCAGCCTTATATACATTTTGTGGTGCATCAACAGGTCATGTTATTGGTGACATGTCTCCGGATGAACGAAAATACAATTATTCAAAGGATGTGGTTTACACGACCAGTAAGGAAATATTGGCCGATTTTTTGCGGGATCGCCTAAAAGTAAACAATTCTTATCATCCAGGAATACGTTTGATTCAATCGTTTGTTCCTTTTCATGTGAATCAAACAGATCAAATGGTAATGCGCGGCATTCATACAGCAATTGTCGATGAAGCGGATAGTGTTTTAATTGATGAAGCTGTCACACCATTAATAATTTCCCGACCAATAAAAAATGAACCATTGAAAAATGCCATAGCGATTGCACACACCCTCAAAAAATCATTGTTGCCAGATATTCATTATAAAGTGATAGATATGTACAGAGAAGTGCGTCTCACTGATAAGGGAAAGGCGGTATTACGAGATGCAACAAAACAATTTCCTGGAATCTGGCGAGGGATATCTCGTAAGGAAGAGCTGATCAAGCTTGTGCTTCAGGCAAATGATCTGTTTCATCGGGACAAACATTATGTGGTTCAAGACAATAAAGTTGTGATTGTTGATGAATTCACCGGTCGCCTGATGCCCAATCGAAGCTGGAGTCATGGACTTCATCAAGCAGTTGAGGCCAAGGAAGGCATTGACATTACTGATCCTATGGAAACACTGGCGCGTTTGAGTTTTCAAAGATTTTTTCGATTGTTTCCAAAATTATCAGGCATGACCGGAACTGGAAGTGAGGCCAGGGGTGAGTTTTGGCAAATATATCGTCTTTCAGTCATGCGCATTCCGACAAACAGGCCATGCATAAGAAAACAGCTCCCTGACCGGGTTTTTGCTACTAAAGCGCAAAAGTTACGTTCAATTGTTCGTGAAATTGATACAATTCATCAAACAGGCCGACCAATATTGGTTGGAACCAGAAATGTCGCTGCCAGTGAAAACCTCTCAATTCAATTGAAACAGGCCGGGCTGGATTGTCAGATTATTAATGCTGTGCGACATGAAGCTGAAGCCAGCATTGTTGCAGATGCCGGCAATCGAGACTGCATTACCATTGCGACCAATATGGCCGGTCGTGGCACTGATATTAAATTGGGGGCAGGAGTAGAAGAACTGGGGGGACTTCATGTGCTTGCAACTGAACGTCACGAATCCGGCCGAATTGACCGACAACTGTTTGGTCGCTGCGCCAGACAGGGCAACCCGGGAAGCGCCCAGGCATTTATTAGCCTTGAAGATGAACTGATTCAACGATTTGTGCCGCAAAGCATTCAAAAAAGCATTCGATTACTTTATCCTGCTAAAAATTTGCGCCTGTCAGGCAAAATCCTATATGCATATGCGCAAAAAAAAGCTGAAAGACTGGCCTATTATCAGCGAAAAGCAGTGCTTCACAGTGATAAATGGCTTGAACAGGCGTTATCGTTTGCAGGGGCAGAAACTTAGGGAATCTCTGAAAATAATGTCCCCATGTCTTAATATTGTTCGTTTTGAGGTAATCGAACTGTAGAGATGTAGCATGTACGTCTCTACAGTACAAACCACAAAACGAACAATCTCAATACATGGGGATGTTATTTTCAGAGAATTCCTAAGAATGAACAATGTAATAATCGAAATATCTTTAATTTTTTACAAATTATGATAAATTTTGTCAGTATCGTAATTAATTGCGCCCAAAAAAAAAATAAAACTAATGCATGATTAATATCTTTTTTTATGATATGTAATTTTTTATTAAATAAATTTGATTGGCAAACACTGCAAGTCAAATTGGATAAATGCGGATAAGTTTGAGGTTTAATAAAAAACTTATCCATCAATACAATTGATTAGAAAGTGAGGCAAATGTTATGACAAGAAAAGAAACCTGGTTTGAGCCCCCTTATAATCTTGTTGATATGTTCGAAAATACTGTGAGGAAATTTCCTGACCGTAATAATATCGGTGTGAAACAGGCCGATGGCGAATATCATTTCTGGACATATCGACAGATGGGCGAACGCGTTAACAATCTTCGCGGCGGTCTTGCAAAATTAGGCGTTGATAAAGATGATGCAGTCGGCGTGATTGTCAAAAACAGTGTTGAATGGGCCCTTGCAGCCTTTGCCAGCTATGGCAGAGGCGCACGATTCGTTCCCATGTATGAAAAGGAAAGAGAACAAATATGGGAATATATCATTACTGACAGCGGCCTTAAAGTCCTTTTTGTTGTAAACCAAGAAATATTCAACAAAGTTAAGCATCTGGTGGATAAAATTGAAACACTGGAAAGAATTTTCATTATTGAAGATGATGGTCCAGATTCACTGGCGGCCCTTGAGGAATTGGGTAAATCCAATCCGGTGCCATCAGTCAAGCCGCATTGGAGTGATATTGCAGCACTCATTTATACATCAGGGACAACTGGTGATCCCAAAGGTGTATTGTTGAGTCATGGCAATTTTACATCAAATGTTCAGGCCGCAGCAAAAGCATTTTCGCATCTTGATGAAACCACTGTCAGTCTATCAATTTTGCCTTGGGCACACTCTTTTGGTCAAACTGGTGAGCTTTATCTTGGCATGTATCTTGGTGGATCAACAGGTCTGGTTGGCTCTGTGGATACCATTGTCGATGACTTGCAAAAGGTCAAACCCAATATTTTGATTGCGGTGCCAAGAATATTCAACAGAGTGTATGATGGTATCCATCGGCTGATGAAAGAAAAAGGCGGGGTTTCAGAATTTTTGTTTAATCTGGCAAAAAGTGAGGCTGAAAAAAAACGTGAAACCGGTCGCGGCTCTATCTTATTATATATTTTAGACCGCATTGTTTTTTCAAAAATTCGCGCTAAATTTGGCGGTAATATGAAACTGGCGATTACTGGCAGTGCGATGATGAATCCTGAAATAGCGACATTTTTCAGCGATATTGGTATTATCACTTATGATTGTTATGGCCTAACAGAAACATCACCGGCTATGACCATTAACTGTCCTGAAAAAAACAGAATAGGCAGTGTGGGTAGTGCAATTGAAAAAGTCACAGTTGTAATTGATAAAAGTATGACAGGGGAAAACTCTGAAGATGGTGAAATTGTTTGTTATGGCCCCAATGTCATGCAAGGCTATCACAATAAACCAGAAAAAACAGCCGCTGTCCTGATTGATGATCCAAAGTTGGGTGTCGGATTTCGTACAGGTGACCGCGGCAAATTGGATGAAGATGGCTTTTTATATATCACTGGCCGATTCAAAGAGGAATATAAACTGCAAAATGGCAAATATGTCCATCCGGCATCCATTGAAGAAGATATCAAGCTCAACCCATACATCGCCAATGCTATGATATTTGGCGAATCCAAACCCTATAATGTTTGCTTGATGGTTCCTGATTTTGAATCCTTGAAATCATACATTGAAAGTATTGATTGCACAGGTAAATCCCATGAAGAATTGATTCAAGTATCTACCTTTGTTGATTTTCTTACAAATCAAGTTCTCGACCAATTAAGAAACACCTATGGTGGTTATGAAATTCCTAGAAAATTCCTGATTATTGCGGATGATTTTTCAATTGATAATGGATTGCTCACACAAACCATGAAACTCCGACGACTAAAAGTTATGGAAAAATATGGTGAGCAATTGATGAATCTTTTTGATTAGAACTGATAGATCAGTTTTCCCCAATTTGTTGGCAGGATAACCAACAAATTGGGGAGTAGAAAAATTATTCTGAAAGTGTGCCATCAGCCATCCATTTCTGAATGACAGGTTCGGGAACATTTTCTTTATCAATTTTTGAAGCCCGACAATCGCCGGAAGCATCAATTTCAAACAGGTAAAAATATCCAGCATTGAAACCATATACTTGTTTGACAGTTTCAGATACAGTAGAGGCTGGAATTTCACCAGGAATTTTTATCATAAAAGTTGTGCCTTCACCAGGTTCCGCATCAACGAACATTTCGCCACCAAGCTCATCCTGCACGATTGACTTTATTTTATCCAAACTCATTCCAGTCTGAATATCATCCTCTGCATCATAAAAACCAGGCGTAAAAATTAGCTCCAAACTTTCATCATCAGCAATCTCATCAACCGCCTCTTGTGTCATCAATCCTTTTTCGACAATGGCTCGTTTAACTGTCTCAGCATCAAGGCCTTCGCCATCATCACTCATTTCCACAATCAGCCCATCTTCATCTTCAACAATGGATACAGAAATATTTGCTTCCTCTACCTTGTTTCGATCAAATCTGTCCGCCGGGGCATCAATGTTATTATTGATAATATGCATAAACAAATGGATCAAAGGTTCACTTAAATTTTGAGCCAATGCATAATCTATCATGACATCGGATTCTTCAATAGAAAATGCCGCACTTTCGCCAGTGACATCAATAATACCTTGAATCATTCGTGCTGTTCGGCTCAAGCCATCAAACACAGAAACAGCTTTTAATTCGTTAATTTGCGCCATGATTTGTGCTTTTTCATCAGAGCTGATTTTCAAATTTTTGATACCATCGGCAATGCTTGTTAGTTTTTTACCCACAACTTTCAGCGTTTTGTCTGGTTTTTCCTGAACTTCAAGGCCGGTCAATTCTTGAAAGGTCTCTGTCATATTGGAAATGTTATCTGATAGTTCATTTAATTGTGTTTCGCAGGTAGATAGCCAATTATCAGAAGCTTCCTTTGCGATAACCTGCTGGATAATGTTGAGAAGCTTTTCAGCCTGGTCAATAATATGTTCTTCGCCAAATCCACTGGCAAGGCCTGCAATTTTATGAATATTGAGTGACAGGCTGGCAATCAACTCAACCTTATCTGGAGATTCGGACAATTTATTTATTGTTTCGCTGGCAGTATTGACACAATAGATTAATTCACCAATTAGCGCAGCAGATAAATCAGGGTCAATAATAATGGATTCAAGACGTTGCACTTTTTTCTCTGTTTTTTCGTTTTCCTCATTGGCTGTTTTTAATGATGTCAGGTCCTCTATAATGACAAGCAGCTGTGCTGAACCATCTTCTGCCTGGCTTATCATTTGATAACCGATACGAATCTGGCGAGATTCTTTTTCAACCATTTCATCATTATTGTCAGTTGCTTGAATGACATCCAGTATTTCAATGGGATTGACTGTTCCAGGTTCACCCAGGGTTTGAATAAATGATTTTAAGTAGTCAGAGATCGTTGTGCGTTTATCATCATCAACATTGAGTAAATCCAATAAATTTTTATTTTCCAGATCAGATTGTCCAAAAATGTCTGCACAAATTTCTGTATATTCAGCGCTAACAATCAGACTTTCATTAACAATCAGTAATCCAACCGGCAAACTGCTCATCAGGATGCCATATTTTTTTTGAAGTTCTACAAACTCTTCTGAATCAACTGGCTTCTCTTTTGATTCAGGTGCCGGCTGAAAAGCCAGTTCCTCGGATTTATCCAAATGAATGGACACTGTTGCCATTACCTGAGGCGTCTCGTCGCCTTCCACTCGCCTGACAAGTTCATATGTTTTCAATGAATCATTCTGATTTTCCATAAGATATGCATTCCTCCTCTTTATTATTGATCAACTTTTGTTTTTCCAGGCAGTTACTTTCATGACGAAAAAAACAAAAGCTGAACAGTATTCCTTGAGATAACTTGATAATAATTTACACATTTCAAAGTATGATCGTTTTGAGGCTTATATTTTGTAGAGATGTGTTTTATGTCATCTCTTCGACTTGACAAACGTTTCCGATGATCTCTTGAAATGGTTCATTCAAAATAGAAAATATTCATATCAAAAAGCATAGTGTGATGCAAACATTATTTAGGTCAAGAAAAAAAATTAATTCAAATAAGAATGTTTAAGAAATATCTACAAATATAATGCTTATTTTTCTTGAATCTGTGATTCTCATTTTTCTTGATCATACAAAATAATAAGGTCGTGTAGAGACTTAGCGTGCTACGTCTCAACAGTACATTTATCGAAAAAAAACAATAATGAGAAAGTTATTTTCAGATCCTTATGAATCAGTTTTTTAGCATAATCATAATGGCTGAAAGTGCAGCAGGTGTCATACCTTCAATTCGAGATGCCTGTCCCAACGAAACAGGTCGGATAAGAGAAAGCTTTTCTTTCAGTTCATTAGATAAGCCATGGACATTATTAAAGTTAAAGGTTTGAGAAATCTTAATACGTTCCAATTCTCCAAATTTTTGTATTTCCCGCAACTGTTTTTGAATATAGCCTTCATATTTGATTTCAATTTCAACCTGATCTGCTACCAGTGGAGATACAGGTTCCGAACATTTTGCAAAGGTTTGAACGATATCATAATTCATTTCAGAACGTTTCAATAGTTGTGCCAGACTCACGCCATTATCAATTTTGGGACTGTTTTTTGATAAAAGATAATCATTTAAGTCTGCTGAAGGCTTCACTGTAAATGATTTAATCCGCTGAATTTCATCAGCAATTTGTTTTTTTCGTTCAATCATATCCTTAAACACATTGGAATGAATTAATCCATAATCGTGGCCTTTTGTCATCAATCTTAAATCTGCATTGTCCTCTCGAAGCATGAGTCTGTATTCAGCACGAGAAGTAAACATGCGATAGGGTTCTTTCGTTCCTTTGGTTATCAGATCATCAATTAATACCGCCATATAAGCTTCAGATCGATCTAAAATCATCGGGGGTTTGTTCTGAATTTTTGCAGCAGCGTTGATACCTGCCCATAAACCTTGCGCAGCAGCTTCTTCATATCCTGATGTCCCATTAATCTGGCCGGCAAGAAAAAGACCATCAATAAGTCGTGTTTCCAACGTGGGTTTAAGTTGTTGCGGATTGACATAATCATATTCAATTGCATAAGCAGGGCGCATGATTTCTGCCTCGGAAAGCCCATCAACCGAATGAACAAGTTTGAGTTGAATTTCAAGTGGAAGGCTATTTCCCAAACCACTGGCATAAATTTCTTGCGATTCCAGTCCTTCTGGTTCGAGAATTATTTGATGTCGATTTTTATCGGTAAAACGAACTATTTTATCCTCAAGCGATGGACAGTATCTTGCAGGTCGTCCCTTGATACGACCGCTGTGCAGGGCAGATTGTTTGAGATTGTCAAGAATGATTGCATGGCTGCCCAAATTTGTATACCCCATAAAACATGACTGTTGGGGCAAAGATGCTTTTTCTGAAAAAATGGAAAACAGGCGTTGAGGAGGCTCAGGTTTTTGTTCATCAAAGCGGGAAAAATCAATGGATGATTTTAAAAGCCTTGGCGGCGTACCAGTTTTAAAGCGGCCTAATTCCAATTGGAGTCGTGCAAGTTGTTCAGCCAGTCCAATACTGGGAAATTCACCAGCACGACCTGCCGGTATGGCTGTATGACCAATATGAACCAATCCTTTTAAAAAAGTGCCATTTGCAAGAATAACTGCACGCGCTGAATAAGTAAATCCTGTTTGGTCGATAACGCCTTTTATTTTTTGATCTTCAATCCATAACTGTTCCACAAGGGCTTGTTTCAGATGGAGTCCTTCTTGGCTTTCCAGCACTTTTTTCATGGCAATATGATATTTAATTTTATCATTTTGAGTTCTTGATGACTGAACAGCTTTACCTTTACGAGTATTCAGCGTTTTATATTGGATCGCTGAAATATCAGTAATTTTTGCCATTTCTCCACCCAGCGCGTCTATTTCACGAACCAGTTGGCCCTTTGCCATTCCACCTATTGATGGGCTACAAGGCATGGCAGCTATTTTATCCAGATCAATGGTTAAAAGTGCGACCTTGCATCCCATTCGTGCTGATGCAAGCGCGGCTTCACAACCCGCATGGCCAGCACCAATTATTATGATATCATAGCTTGATTGCATTGTTTTATTCATCCATATTCGCTGATAATAATTCCATTAATTCTTTTTTTTCTTTGGCATTAAGATCAGCAATTCTATCTTTTAACGACAAACCATTCAATCGAATTTTTGGATCAACCCCATTGACACGAGTTTTTGGATCAACCCCATTAACACGAATTTTTGGATCAATCCCATTCATTCTAATTTTTGGATCAACCCCATTGACACGAATTTTGGGATCAACCCCATTGACACGAATTTTGGGATCAACCCCATCGACACGAGTTTTTGGATCAATCCCATTCATTCTAATTTTGGGATCAACCCCATTGACACGAATTTTGGGATCAACCCCATTGACACGAATTTTGGGATCAACCCCATCAACACGAGTTTTTGGATCAATCCCATTCATTCTAATTTTCGGATCAACCCCATTGACACGAATTTTGGGATCAACCCCATTGACACGAATTTTTGGATCAACCCCATTGACACGAATTTTAGGATCAACCCCATCGACACGAGTTTTTGGATCAATCCCATTCATTCTAATTTTCGGATCAACCCCATCGACACGAGTTTTTGGATCAACCCCATTGACACGAATTTTGGGATCAACCCCATTAACACGAATTTTGGGATCAACCCCATTGACACGAATTTTTGGATCAACTCCATTAACACGAATTTTGGGATCAACCCCATTAACACGAATTTTGGGATCAATTCGTTCGACCAGTTGTTTTCCTAATATTTCTTCAATAACAGATGCTCGCCATTTGGATTTATCTGTTAAAATCCAGATTGGTATTGACAGGTCAATTGTTTTCAGTTCAATAACATCATCAATATCTTGAGCTACAAATCCAGTGGGTTCATTTCGATAAAACCAATATTCAACATCACGATCCTTAGGTGCGAAAACAATAAGATATTCCTTTATGCCAATTTTTTGGTAGTCTTTAAATTTTCGCTGTTGTTCTTTTTTTACATGATTCAAGGCTTTTTTTGTAATTGCCACTTCAATGATAAGTTCTGGTATCTCTTCGCAATAAGATCCACCCACATTAACTGATTTTTCTGCGCTGACAACAAAAATGTCTGGTTCATATTTATTTGGAAGGCCCTTAATTTCCAATCCAGCGGGTGCAGTATAAGCTGTTCCCTTTTCACTTCCGGCAACATGTGTTCGAATTACAGTATATAAATTGCCAACGACATCCTGATGATCCATACCGGCTGGTGAATGCACAATAATGGATCCATCAATCAATTCCCAATGAGAGTCTTCGTCCATCATTTCATAGTATTCATGCGCATTGTATTGACCTGGGACAGTCCATATTTCTTCCCATTCAATTTCGCCAGAATACATTTTAAGTTGATGTGCTTTAATATCTGCCATTGTCCATTTACGTTGGTTACGTTTATTTTTTCGTGTTGATTTTTCATTTGAATCAGATGGCGCGTAGCTGGTAAATGAACCTGATTCAGTACTGTGATAATTTAATGCTTGTAACATAGTTCCTCCTTGTTATTTCGATAGCGCTTTTATTGCTGGGCAATTTATCAAATAACTTGTAAATTATGATGTTAGAATTTAAATAAATATAGTATTGATGATCGTGTAGAGACGTAGCACACTACGTCTCTATAGTACACTTACCGAAAAACGAACAATATCAATAAATTGGGACGAATATTTTCAAATCATTCCTAAGTCAATTCGCTGATAATAATTCAATTAATTCTTTTCTTTCTTTATCATTAAGATCAGCAATTCTATCATTTAACGACAAACCATTCATTCGAATTTTTGGATCAACCCCATTAACCCGAATTTTTGGATCAACCCCATTGACACGAATTTTGGGATCAACCCCATTGACACGAATTTTGGGATCAACCCCATTGACACGAATTTTGGGATCAACCCCATTGACACGAATTTTGGGATCAACCCCATCGACACGAGTTTTTGGATCAATCCCATTCATTCTAATTTTCGGATCAACCCCATCGACACGAGTTTTTGGATCAACCCCATTAACACGAATTTTTGGATCAACCCCATTGACACGAATTTTGGGATCAACCCCATTAACACGAATTTTTGGATCAACCCCATTGACACGAATTTTTGGATCAACTCCATTAACACGAATTTTGGGATCAACCCCATTAACACGAATTTTGGGATCAATTCGTTCGACCAGTTGTTTTCCTAATATTTCTTCAATAACAGATGCTCGCCATTTGGATTTATCTGTTAAAATCCAGATTGGTATTGACAGGTCAATTGTTTTCAGTTCAATAACATCATCAATATCTTGAGCTACAAATCCAGTGGGTTCATTTCGATAAAACCAATATTCAACATCACGATCCTTAGGTGCGAAAACAATAAGATATTCCTTTATGCCAATTTTTTGGTAGTCTTTAAATTTTCGCTGTTGTTCTTTTTTTACATGATTCAAGGCTTTTTTTGTAATTGCCACTTCAATGATAAGTTCTGGTATCTCTTCGCAATAAGATCCACCCACATTAACTGATTTTTCTGCGCTGACAACAAAAATGTCTGGTTCATATTTATTTGGAAGGCCCTTAATTTCCAATCCAGCGGGTGCAGTATAAGCTGTTCCCTTTTCACTTCCGGCAACATGTGTTCGAATTACAGTATATAAATTGCCAACGACATCCTGATGATCCATACCGGCTGGTGAATGCACAATAATGGATCCATCAATCAATTCCCAATGAGAGTCTTCGTCCATCATTTCATAGTATTCATGCGCATTGTATTGACCTGGGACAGTCCATATTTCTTCCCATTCAATTTCGCCAGAATACATTTTAAGTTGATGTGCTTTAATATCTGCCATTGTCCATTTACGTTGGTTACGTTTATTTTTTCGTGTTGATTTTTCATTTGAATCAGATGGCGCGTAGCTGGTATATGAACCTGATTCAGTACTGTGATAATTTAATGCTTGTAACATAGTTCCTCCTTGTTATTTCGATAGCGCTTTTATTGCTGGGCAATTTATCGCTTTTGTTGTTGGGCAATTTATCAAATGACTTGAAAAAAATAATGTTTGAATCCAAAAAAATCTTTGAATGAAAAAAATCAAACAATGCGTTTATTATCTAACAATCTTGATGAATTTCATAATATCATACAAAACAACAACAAAAAAGCAATTAAAAAACAAAAAAGGCTTTACAAAAAGAAATAAATAATGTCTAATTAACGTTTAAGGAAAAAATAGGAAATCATATATAAAGATTTTCAGATATGACTTGACAGTAATGTTTTCGTTGTATAAATATATAATATTATTGTATCCAAATTTTTTGGCATTTAATGCCAATGATTAATGACACCTCAAAATTAATCAGGTGTCAAACAAGTAAAAGAGGTTATCATTATGTTCACTACAGATGCAGACATCATCCACATGGTTACCAATGCCGGACCGATGGTAAAGTTTGTTCTGTTGCTTTTGTTATTTTTCTCAGTTACATCCTGGGGAATTATCATTATTAAATTTTTGTATGTTCGCAAGGCTTACAAAGAGTCTATTGCCTTTGTCGAACATTTTTGGAAAAGCCGGGATCTTGCAAGCGCATTTACCGGTACCAAACAATTTCAATCCTGTCCGGTGGGACGTGTTTTTCGAATTGGTTATCAAGAATTAAACAAGCTTGAAAAGTCTGGTATTAATGTAACAGATTCTGATAATGCCTCAGAAGAAAAACCTGTTAAAAGAACGACAATTGGAATTGACAATATCAATCGTGCCTTGAGGCGTGCAATCAATACAGAAATGACACGTGTGACAAGCCTGACCCCATTTTTAGCAACAACCGGCAACACAACACCATTTGTTGGTTTGTTTGGAACAGTCTGGGGAATAATGAATTCTTTTCATGGGATTGGCTTGAAAGGTTCAGCCAATCTGGCTGCGGTAGCACCAGGAATTTCTGAAGCATTGATTGCAACAGCCGCAGGATTGGCTGTGGCTATTCCCGCTGTAGTGGCGTTTAATTATTTCAATAGTAAAATCAGAGTGATTGAATCTGAATTGACAAGCTTTTCAGCCGATTTCCTCAATATTGTTGAAATGGAAATGCTGAGAGGAAAAGGACAATAAATTATGACAGGCAGTGGTTCAAGCAGTCAATTTATGTCAGAAATCAATGTAACCCCCTTAGTTGATGTTATGTTGGTTTTGCTTATTATTTTTATGGTTTCTGCCCCTATGATGACACAGGGTGTTGATGTTTCTTTACCTGAAACTTCATCCAAATCATTGCCAACTGAAGATGATAGTTTGACCATTACCATCAAAAAGAATGGCGAAATCTATATCAACACATATCAAGTAACGATTGATGCGCTCCAGGAAAAATTAAAAATTATTCTTGATGGTCGGATGGACAAACAGGTATACATGCGGGCAGATAAAAATGTAGCTTATGGATTGGTGGTTCGCGTAATGTCGGAGGTTAAAAATGCCGGCGTTCATAAATTAGGGATGATCACTGATCCACTGAAAAATTCAGACAAAAAACTTTAGCATCATATTATATACATGATGCGGATTTACTATAAGCGTAGACAAACCTTATGTATGCAGCAAATGATTATCTCGTTCGTTCGGACATAAAAAAGACCACATGGGCATTAACAATAAGTAGTTCAGCTATTGGACACATACTGTTTTTTGCCATGATCTTTTTTTTCCCAGGGTTGGGCCAGACGAATAAAGAAATTCCAAATGTAATTGATATTGATATCGTATCGGTTACTGATAATGAAATTCAAGCACCTGCTTATGAGGCGCCTGTTTCTGAAACCGATATGGATGTTTCAGATGAACCAGAGTTTTCAGAAACTGTAAATCAACTAGAACCAGAAACCATACAACCCACTGAAAAAATTTATGAACCCAAACAATTTCAACCGCTGGCGCCTATCGAACAGCCTAAAACTTTCACACCATTGAAACCGAAACCTGAAATCATTCAGCCAGATAAAGTACCTGAACCTGAACCGAAACCTATATCCGAACCTGAACCTGTAATAAGACCTGAAATAAAAGAAATAAAACCAATTGAAAGACCGACTGAGCCTGAGATACCTAAAATTAAGCGGTCTTTAAAAAAGCAAACCATCAAAAAAGATCAAGTCGCACGCAACAAAAATAAAAGACATCTAACTGACACATTCAGGCAGCTACAGCACAAAGTTCGTATTGCTGAAGCCACAAAACGTATCCAGCAAGTCGGTGAAAAAAAATCATCAGTTGAGTTAATAGATATCTATAAAGCTGAGGTCATGTCACGTATCAATAAAAATTGGGCGGTATCTGTACAGATGATTGGCGGTTATGAGACACACCTGAGTGCAATCTTGGTGATCAACATTTTAAGAAATGGCTATATTCAGCCGGATATGTGGTTTGAAAAAAAATCTGGCAATGATTATTTTGATGAGTGTGCTATCAAAGCAGTAAAAAAATCCAATCCACTCCCTCCATTGCCCAGCGCTTATTTGCGACCAGTTTATGGGCCGGTAGGGTTAAAATTTACACCTTCGGGATTGAAATGAGCGGATAAGTTTTACTTATCCAAAAATGAGGATACCTGACTTGAAAATAAAACATGTTTCATCCATTATCGTAAGTGTCTTTTTGGTCAGTTTGTGCGTAAATTTGGTTAACGCACAGCGGGTGATTGATTATATTGATATCAGCAATCCATTTTTAAGAAAAATCCCAATTGCCATTCCGGTATTCAGATACACACCGGAAACATCACCCTCTGCAAGCATTGCTAAAGAAATGACACAGGTGCTTTCACAAACACTGGAATTTACCGGTTTCTTTAAAATGCTCAATGAAAAGGCTTTTCTGGAAGACCTTCAGAAAACAGGCATAACTGGTTCATCATTGAATTTCAAAAACTGGACAGCTATTGGTGCAGAACTTCTTGTTACTGGTGGAATCCAGGTTCAGGACAACCTGATTGTCGTTGAATTACGCTTGTTTGATACATTTTCAGGACGCCTGCTTGTTGGCAAAAAATACAAAGGTTGGCATAATGATATCAGAAAGATTGTCAGACGTTTTTGTAATGAAGTAATTGAGCGGCTGACAGGAAATAAAGGTTTTTTTGATTCTCAAATTGTTTTTGTATCAACTCAAACAGGCCACAAAGAAATCTATACCTGCGATTTCGATGGATACAATGTCAATCAGGTCACATCGAATCGGTCGATTAATTTAACCCCATCATGGTCACATGACAAAGAATGGATTGCATACACATCGTTTGCACGAAACAAACCCGATTTGTATATACGTCATATGGCAGAAAAAAAACGTGGTTTTTTTGTTTCATTCAAGGGTCACAGCATAACACCTGCCTGGCATCCAAAACGTATGGAATTTGCTGCCGCGTTATCAAGACCAGGTAATTCAGAAATATACCTGCTGACCCGAACTGGAAAAATTATCAAACGCCTGACATATGACTGGGGAATTGATGTTTCTCCATCCTGGTCGCCTGATGGCAAGAATATTGCTTTTGTATCCAATCGTTCAGGTAATGCGCATATTTATATATATGGTATTGATTCTGGAAAAATCAAACGTTTGACCTATGATGGCAAATATAATGTATCACCAGCATGGTCACCAAAGGGAGATCGCATTGCATTTTGCGGACGTAAAAATGATCGGTTTGATATTTATGTCATGAATGTTGATGGCAGTCGCATAATGCAGCTCACCAGAAATCTTGGGAACAACGAATCCCCATGTTGGTCTCCTGATGGGAATCTTATCGCATTCAGTTCCACACGGAGTGGAAAAAGTAAAATATTTGTAATGACATCATATGGGACAGATCAAAGGCAATTGCTTTCACTTAGTGGAGAGCAATTTGATCCGAACTGGTCAAAATAATGCATATGAACTAGATATGTTTCGTATTACTGATTTTACCATGTAAAATCCAATTTAAATTATTGACAAGTATTGATTGGCGTATTATTTCTTTGATTGAAATTTTAATCATTCAACATTGTTTTTTTTAAATAATTGTCATTTCAATGTTGAAAATTTATCAGGAGGTATATTATGACGAATAAACGTAAATTCGTTTGTATTTTTTTTCTATGTATAATGGCAATGTTTATAATTTCCGGTTGCGGTACACAACCAGATGTAAAAACGCCTGAAGAAATTGCAGCTCAGGAAGAGGCTGAACGTGCCAGAGTTGAAGCTGAAAAACGAATCAAAGCAGAAGAAGAAACCAGACGAAAAAAAGCTGAAATTCAACGTCAAAAACGTATTCAGGAACAAAGAGAAGAACAGGAACGTGAAGAATCTGCCAGACGAGCAGAAGAACGACAAAAACAGGAAGAAATTGAAGCCAGAAATCGTTTTGAAGAAACAGATATCTATTTTGATTACAATGAAAGCACACTCCGATGGGATTCTCAGGAAGAGCTCAAAATTAAAGCCGAATGGATGCGAACTCATCCGGGAGAAAATATCATTATTGAAGGTCATTGTGATGAGCGCGGCAGTGCTGCATACAACATTGCTTTGGGCGAACGTCGTGCTGAAACAGCCAAAAATTTCATTGTAGATCTTGGCGTTGAAGCCGAACGTATAGAAACTGTCAGTTTTGGTGAAGAACGTCCCATTGATCCAAGCTCCAGTGAAGAAGCATGGTCTAAAAATAGACGTGCTCATTTTTCAATTAAATAATTTGTTTTTTCAGGTAGTCACGCCATTACTGGCTAGATATTGTTAAAATTTCAAATGAAGTCCTTTGTTGTGAATGTTAACAAAATTAATCATGCAGGCGTGCCAGTTCGGTAAATTGGTACGCTTGATGATGATTTCAAAACATATATAACCAGGGATATACCAATGACCTTTTTTGGTTTTTGAAAGAGATCGTTATGAATAAAAAAATCCATAAATATATACTTGCATTTTGTTCCATACTTGTTTTTGGGTGTGTTTCACAGCAAGAAATGCTGGATTTACAAAATCGATTGACAGCATTGGAAACACAAGGTTCAAGTAATTTAACGTCGTACAATCAGGTTGATACACGTATTGAATCTCTGGAATCCCAACTGCATCATATCAAGCAATCATTAGATATTGTTGAAAAACAATTTCGGGAACAATATGCAGGAATAAAAGCCAATTCCAATACCAGCCGACATGAAATCAGGCAAATAACCGGACGATTGGAAGAAATTGAATATCATCTTAAGAAAAAATTTCACATGTTGAAACAACAAAAGGATTCGCCATCACAAGACAATGGTCCAACTGATGGAATCCTCGCGCGAATACAGCGCATTGAAAATTATTTAGGGTTAAAAGAAAATCAGGCTTCAGCAACAACTGAACCAGGACAGTCATCACAGAAAGCACATGTTACAAGTTCAACACCGCAAACACCTGAAGATGAAATGTACGCGAAAGGCAAATCAGCATTTGATAATAAGGATTTTGAAACAGCCCGAATTCAATTTGTTAATTTTATCAAAAAATATCCCAAATCAAAACAAGCAGACAATGCACAATTCTGGATGGGAGAGATTTATTTTTTTGAAAAATGGTTTGAAAAAGCAATTCTTGAGTATCAAAAAGTGATTGAAACGTATCCAAATGGTAACAAAGTGCCGGCTGCATTGCTAAAACAGGGTCTTGCCTTTCTTGAATTAAATGATAAAACTAATGCAAGCCTGATTTTAAAAGAATTGACCAGAAAATATCCTGAAGCACCTGAATCCAAACTGGCACAGAAAAAACTCAATGAATTTTAATGCAATGAAATAATTCCCACATGAATGAAAATGATAAAAGTAATTGGCATTGATCCAGGGCTGGCATCAACCGGTGTTGGAATGGTACGTGGGAGCGTTAATCGAATTAAAAGCTATGCATTTCAAACTATTACAACATCCAAAAACTCTTCATTACCGAATCGTCTTCAACATATCCATTTTGAGATAAACGAGATTCTGGAACAACATAAACCAGATTTAGTGGTTGTTGAAGACATTTTTACTCTCAGTTGCTATCCAAAATCCGGAATTACATTGGCAAAAGTGACAGGCGTTATCTTATTGGCTGCCAGTTATCTTGGTATTGATGTGACTGAAATTCCTGTTCGTGAAGCTAAAAAAGTGTTGACCGGTAATGGCAAAGCAAGCAAACAACAATTAGAAAAAGCGGTTCGGCATCTTCTCGGACGAATTGAACCGATCCAGCCCAATCATGCATCCGATGCCCTTGCGTTGGGAGTGATTGGAATTTTTCGGAGTAAAATAAATTATGATCGCTTATTTGGAAGGTCGTGTAATTAAACAAGAATCAGATCGGATTGTTTTGCTTTCCGGTCCTGTGGGATACGAGATATTGATGCCTGAGGTGGTCATGAATGCTTTTAAATCGCGCATTCATGAAGAAAAAGTATCGCTGTTTATATATCACTATCAAACAGAACGTCAGCCTAAGCCCACTTTAATTGGTTTCAACCAGGAGGTTGAAAGAGATTTTTTTCAACAATTTATCACAGTTGAAGCGATCGGCCCTTTAAAAGCTGTGCGTGCCTTATCCATTCCCATTCGAGATATCGCAATTGCCATCGAAAATAAAGATACAAAACGTTTATCTAAACTCAAAGGCATTGGAAATCGGACATCTCAGAAAATTGTTGCTACATTGCATGGAAAAATGAAAAAATATGCATTAATGCATCAGACAGATCTTGAAACAGACACATTGAAACAACCAGATGCTTCACTTGATGACATTCGATTACAGGTTTCTGATGTACTGGTCGGTCAATTGGGACATCGGCCGGCTGAAGCGGATGAAATGATAGAAAAAGCTTTAAAACGCTCACCAAATATCAATACAGCAGAAGCCTTGTTTGAGGAAGTATATCGCGGTGAAATGGAATCATGAAAGAAATATCCATTGATGAAAACGCCGGATGTCTGATATCTGGTTCAAGCTTACCTGAAGATTCTGATGATCATATTTTGTCACTTCGTCCTAAAGAATTTAAAGATTATATTGGGCAAAAAGAAACAGTTGAAATATTAACTATTGCTATTGCTGCGGCAAAAAAAAGGGATGATGTACTGGAACACGTCTTATTGCATGGCCCTCCGGGGCTTGGCAAAACAACATTGGCGCATCTAATTGCAAAAGAATTGGGCGGCACACTGACAATAACATCAGGACCGGCCCTTGAAAAAGGTGGTGATGTACTGGCGATCCTCACGCATTTAGAAAAAGGCGATGTTTTATTTATTGATGAAATCCATCGCATGCCCAAATCAGTTGAAGAATTTCTCTACCCGGCAATGGAGGATTTTGCAGTTGATTTTATTTTTGATAAGGGCCCTTATGCCAAAAGTCACCGGTATCGTTTGAATCAATTTGTGATGGTCGGTGCAACCACGCGAGTTGGATTGTTGTCAGCGCCTTTGCGAGATCGTTTTGGCTTGTTTCGCAGCCTAGATTTTTATTCAGAATCGGATCTGGCAACAATAATAAAGCGGTCAGCGACCATATTAAAAATTTTAATAAACGAAGATGCTGCAATTTCTCTTGCCAACCGGTCGCGGGGAACACCTAGAATTGCCAACCGATTGCTGAGAAGAGTTCGTGATTTTGCCCAGATTCGTGGAGATGGTAATATTGATATTCAAACTGTTCATCGGGCATTAAACCTCGAAGGTGTTGATCATGAGGGCCTGACACCATTAGATCGCCGCTACTTGAATACAATTATTGATTATTATCAAGGCGGCCCTGTGGGGATTGAAGCGATTGCTGCAACACTTCAAGAGGAAGCAGATACGCTGGTTGATGTTGTCGAACCTTTCTTATTGACAAGAGGATTTTTAATGCGAACTTCTGCCGGTCGAAAAACATCGGCCGAAGCACATGTTCATATTCAGAAATGCGGTTTTTCTAAATAAATTTTTATCTTAATTGCATGTAAAACCAAATAGTTAAAATGATTTATTATTCAGAATATTAACCAAGACAGTTTTTTTCCAAAAAAAGCTTGACATCTTCAAATCAAATTTGTATACTCAGTTTTTCTGATGCGGGGTGGAGCAGTTTGGTAGCTCGTCGGGCTCATAACCCGAAGGTCGGCGGTTCAAATCCGCCCCCCGCTACCTACTAAGTATTTTTTCCATTTTCTTAATTCATTCCCCCAAAAAAAATTCACATAAATTTATAATACAAATATTAACTTCCAACACTGGATTTTCCAATTCAGGAGGACAATCACTGACTCAAACAGACATCCACATCACGCGTTTGGAAAAACCAAAGTTGGATGTTCATCCCTATGTTAAATTATTCCCAGTTGTATATCAAGTCTGAGTAAATCTTGACATATGCGTATTTATTCTTTAATCTCAAATGCGTATTTGATAATAAGTTTCGGATAGAAAAATGCTAAACCGTGTGGCTAAGGAATACTCGAAAAATAAGTTCCCCATTTATTTATCTTGAACGTATATATAATAGTTTGGCACGTAGAGACGTAGCATGCTACGTCTCTACAGAACAAAAACCCCGATGAACATTTTTAAAAAAGGGGAACTTATTTTCAGAGAATTCCTAAGATAAAATTGTTCATTCTATTGCAATTGTTCTGATGGCTTTAGCCGGATTTAGCCAAATGCGGGAGATCTTCAAAATATTCGAGCATATATATCATGGAGGAAATGATGAAAGAAAAAAAAGAATTTTTTTTAAAAAGATGGTGGAACACTTACCTTGAACGTCTTGCTGAAGAACAAAAGAAGGGAGGGCTTTGTTTAAAATGAGCGCCACGTCCAGTAGATTCCGGTCGGAATCAACAGACAAAAAATAAAGGGAAAGTAATTGCAACATGATTTATACGTGTTCATCCTTTTTATTGTGCTTAATATTAACGCCTGCCATTATTAAAATAGCACATATAAGAAATTGGCTTGCACATCCATCACAAAATCGATGGCATAGCAAGCCCACTGCTTTGTTTGGCGGGATTGCTATCTTTTTATCTATAGCCATCCCTATGTTTTGGATAACAGATTTTTCAGATTTCTATCAGATTGTGCAAGGCCAACTATTAATTGTTCTGCATTTAAATACAGTATTGTTGATTGGTATGTGCTTTGTATTTTTCTTGGGCCTTATTGATGATTTTTTTCAAATGAAACCCCATAGCAAACTTATTGGACAATTTATTGCGGCTCTGTTTGTAACATATGCAGGATATAGGTTAAACTGGTCATCATCCCTGACTTTGGATACCATTCTTACAATAATATGGATTGTCGGTATGACCAATGCATTCAATTTATTGGATAATATGGATGGCCTTTGTGCAGGTGCAGGCTTATCAGCGTCACTTTCCCTAGCGTTTTTGTTTCAAAGCCATTCCCCCAGTATTGCGATTATTGCTTTTATAATTGCGGGTGCTATGGCTGGTTTTCTCGTATACAATTTCAATCCAGCATCAATATTTATGGGGGATTGTGGCAGTCTGACAATTGGATTTTCCTTATCTGTGCTGGTATTATATTATTGTCCACAAAATACAACCATCTCTATTGCTGTTTATGCTATTCCAATTCTGATCTTTATTGTGCCAATAATTGACACATCTCTTGTCACAGTTGTTCGAATTCTAAGTGGACGAAAAGCGTATGTTGGCGGAAAAGATCATACCTCTCATCGACTTGTACTGAGTGGCTTTTCAGAACGTGGGGCTGTTTTAGTATTATATGGTATTGGTTTTATTTCCGGGCTGGCAGCCTTGTTTGTTGAAACGCATGATCGGTTTACATCACCTGTTGTCATTATACCTATTTTATTAATTGTTATCTTGCTGTCTGGATATCTGGCACAGGTCAGAGTCTATCCTGAAAATGAGTATTGTTTGCTAAAAGGACGAAAGTTCACACCGCTTGTTGAAAATCTGACACATAAACGTCAAATTTTTTTAGTGCTTCTGGATTTTTGTATTATTGCTTTTTCATATTATTTATCTTACAGAATCAGGTTTCAAGGGGCCAATTTTTCTTATTATTTTCAAATATTTTTACAATCATTACCCCCCATTATTGCCTGTAAGATTTTTGCATTTTTTATTACTGGTGTATACAAAGGACTGTTTAAGCAAATCAGTATCAGTGATGTCCGGACATTGCTGAATGCAACATTTTTATCGTCTCTTTTTTGCATTGTGGTAATGACATACATATATCGTTTTGAAGATTTCTCGAAGGGGATATTTATTATTGACTGGTTTTTTACAACAGGTCTTGTTTTCGGTGTACGCGTTTCGTTTCGTATTTTTTCTGATTCATTACAACGTAAGAAATTGCATGGAGACAAAATTGCTATTTATGGCGCAGGGCGTGGTGGAGAGATATTGTTGCGTGAAGTCATGAACAATGATCAACTCGGTTATAAACCGATTGGTTTTATTGATGATAACCCTTTGTTGTCTGGAAAAAAACTGATGGGTTATCCTGTGCTTGGTACGTCTGAAAAAATTTCACACCTGATCCATTTGCATAATCTAAATGGTGTTATAATATCGTTTAAAAATAATGATTCAAATCAAATTAACGATTTTATCCAAATCTGCAAACAAAATCATGTATTTGTTAAACAATTTAAAATAACAATCAAGAAATTAAAATTTTAAGAACAGTTTGCCATTTATCATTTTTCGTTATATAAAATTTTTGACCCTGGAGACAAGGTTTTTCAAGATTATAACCATGATATATTTTTTTATAAAAAAACTAAAAGTTTGACGAATGAAAAATTATGTTGTATATTGTAGTTTTCATTTTTTTCATTTTTTTCGAAGGCAGCGACTTTCGATCAATTTAACATAATAAGGAGATGGCGTATGGGTTCTAAAAAGAAGAAAGAAGCCAAGGAAAAACCGCTGGATAAAATGACATCCAAAGAATTGCGGGAAACAGCATTAAAAATTCCCGAAATTACTGGTGTTCATGGTATGAACAAATATGAGCTTCTTTCTGCCATAAAAAAGGCACGTGGCATTGAAGAGAAGGTGACCACAAAATCTGATTCAGCGTTTAGAGATCTGAAAAAGAGATTGCTTAAACTCAAGAAGTATAAGGAAAAAAGCTATGAGGATCTCGACAAAAAGCAGGCTAAAATTTTAAGACGTCGGATGAATCGTCTAAAAAAGCGAACGCGAAGAGCTGTCTGATGATTCCATTGGCATCGGTCGCTTTTGATATTGATGGCGTTGTTGCAAATACAATGGGGTTGTTTATTGATCTTGCCCGAGAACAATATAATATTTCAATTCATTATGAACAAATAATTCTGTATGATCTGACACAGTGTCTTGATATTGATTTTAAGATTGTATGGGATATTTTCCAGCAGATCATGGATGGAAATCACGCTCAAGCGCTTAAGCCAATTGATCAGGCGCCTGAAATTTTGCAAAAACTTGGCGAGAAATCTAAAAAACTACTGTTTGTAACTGCGCGTCCTGATGCCAACGCATTGGTGCCCTGGTTTTTGAAAACACTTCATTTACCAGAATCTCAATTCAAAATTGTTGCAACCGGTGATTTTCAACAAAAAATTGGTATTTTAAAGGAACATGACATTCAGTATTTTGTTGAAGATCGAATGGAAACATGCCGGTTGCTCAATGACCATGGTCTGAACCCAATTGTATTTTGTCAACCATGGAACAGGGAGTCTCATCCATTTATTGAAGTCCGAACATGGGAGGAGATTTATAAATTGATAGATACATCATAAAAAAGAGAGTCATGCCTATGAATCAATCAAATGCAAACTATCATGGTACAACCATTCTAGCTATCCGAAAGGATGATAAAATTGTTATTGCCGGTGATGGTCAGGTGACATTAAATCAAACTGTGGTCAAGCACAACGCAAGAAAAGTGCGCAGGCTTTATAACGATAAAATTATTGTTGGCTTTGCGGGTGCAACGGCTGATGCATTCAATCTTTTTGATCGTTTTGAGGCCAAGCTTGAGCGATACAATGGAAAACTCACACGCGCGGCTGTCGAGTTAGCGAAAGACTGGAGAACAGATAAATATTTGAGACGCCTTGAGGCAATTATGCTGGCCGCTGATAATGCCAATTTATATTTAATATCAGGCAATGGTGATGTTATTGAGCCTGATGAAGGGGTTATTGGTATTGGTTCTGGCGGTGTTCCTGCCCAGGCTGCCGCTACAGCATTGATGCGTAATTCATCGCTCGCTGCAGAAGAAATCGCTGCTCAGGCTATGGACATTGCGGCATCAATTTGTATTTATACAAACACAAATATTACAATTGAGGAAATTCAGGTGAACTGATGAACCATTTAAAACCTATTGAAATTGTTAAAGAGCTGGACAAATACATTATTGGCCAGCATAAGGCAAAGCGTGCTGTTGCTATTGCACTACGCAATCGATGGCGACGCCAGCAAGTAACAAACGAACTAAAAGATGAAATTGCCCCGAAAAATATTATTTTAATCGGTCCAACCGGTGTGGGGAAAACAGAAATTTCACGACGTCTGGCAAAAATGGCAGATTCTCCCTTTATAAAAGTGGAAGCTTCAAAGTTCACCGAAGTCGGCTATGTGGGACGTGATGTCGAATCAATGGTGCGTGATCTGCTAGAAATAACTGTGAATATGTTAAAGGGAAGAGAACAGGAAAGAGTTAAACCGAAAGCCGAAGAAGTTGCTGAAGAGCGAATGCTTGATTTATTACTTCCAAAACCCAAACAGGAACAGCAGCAATCCGAAGTTGGGGATGAAGACCCCATATTAATTTTAGAGGCAACAACAACCAAAAAAGAAAATGGCACACGCGAAAAACTCAGAAAAATGCTCAGAAAAGGAAGCCTTGATAAGCGATATGTGGATATGGATGTTACTGAAAACAACATGCCTGTTGTTGAAATCTTTTCCAATGTAGGGATGGAAGAGATGGGGATTAACATGAAAGACATGTTTGGCAGTATCATGCCTAAAAATACAAAACGCAGGAAAATGTTAATTCCTGAAGCAATGGCTATTCTTGTTCAGGAAGAAATTCAACGTTTGCTTGAAATGGACAAAGTCACCAAAGATGCCATCGAAAAAGTGGAACAAAGCGGCATTATTTTTCTGGATGAAATTGACAAAATTGCTGGCAAAGATTCTGGACATGGCCCAGATGTTTCCAGAGAGGGCGTACAGCGGGATTTACTGCCTATTGTTGAAGGCACTACTGTATTGACAAAATATGGTACAGTTAAATCGGATCATATTTTGTTTATCGCATCTGGTGCATTTCATTTTTGCAAACCATCAGACCTGATACCTGAACTTCAAGGACGATTCCCAATTAGAGAGAACCTTGATTCGTTGTCAAGAAATGATTTTGTGCGAATATTGACAGAACCAAAAAACGCATTGACACTTCAATATAAAGCTTTACTTGAAACTGAAGGTGTCAAGATCGAATTTACTGAAGATGCCATTGAAACCATTGCTGCCTTTGCCGAAGATGTCAATGAAATGACTGAAAATATCGGTGCAAGACGACTTCATACATTGGTTGAAAAATTGCTCGAAAATATTTTGTTTGAAGCCCCTGATGTTGAGATTAATGACATTATGATTGATGCAGAGTATGTGCGCAAAGAATTGAAAGATATCAAGGAAAACGAAGATCTCAGCCGGTATATTTTATAATGAATACAGAATCAAATCCCAGCATTGCAGATATTCTCATTGAATCTCTGCCATATATTCAATTGTTTTATGGATCAACAATTGTAATAAAATATGGCGGGCACGCAATGGTTGATGAGCAACTTAAAACAGATTTTGCTCGGGATATTCTGCTGTTAAAATTTATTGGAATAAACCCGGTCATTGTACATGGCGGTGGTCCTCAAATTAATAAAGTATTGACTCAGATGGGGATAACATCAACCTTTGTTCGGGGCATGCGTGTAACCGACAAACCCACGATGGATGTTGTTGAAATGGTTTTAGGTGGACGTGTAAACAAGTCCATTGTGAATCAGATAAACCAACAAAAAGGTAAAGCGGTCGGCCTGACTGGAAAAGATGGCGGTTTGTTAATTGCCAAAAAAATGAAAATCTATCATCAATCTGATGATAACAAGCCCCCTGAAATTATTGATCCAGGCATGGTGGGAGAGGTTGTCAAAGTTGATCCTGAAATTATTCATACCCTGGCTGGTAAAGATTTTATTCCAGTAATTGCACCAGTGGGCGTTGGTAGTGCTGGCGAAACTTATAATATCAACGCAGATCTGGTTGCCAGTAAAATTGCTCAGGCCCTTAATGCACGAAGATTAATCTTGATGACTGATGTTGATGGTGTCAAGGATGCATCAGGAGAATTGTTATCCACAGTTTCAGCCCATGAAGTTCCAGAATTGATTGCAAAAAAAATTATTTCTGGCGGAATGATACCAAAAATTGAATGTGCTGTGGAGGCCATTGAACATTCTGTAAAGAAAGTGCATATTATTAATGGAAAAATTAGACATGCTGTTCTTTTGGAGCTTTTTACTGATAAAGGCATTGGGACTGAAATAAAGAATCAATAAACTATCAAAAACAGGTAAACAAATATGTCAACAGCACATATTCAACAGGCTGATAATGTAATTATGCAAACCTATACGCGCTATCCGGTTGTTTTTGAAAAGGGATCTGAATGCACGTTATGGGATGCAAATGGTAAAATGTACAAAGATTTCCTTGCAGGCATTGCGGTCTGTAATTTGGGACATGCCAATCCGGTTATTGCGCAGAAAATGTCTCAACAGGCTGTAAATCTGGTGCATGTTTCCAATCTTTTTTATACTGTGCCACAAATTAAACTCTGCCAAAAGCTTGTGGATAAAAGCTTTGCTGATCGCGTTTTTTTATGCAACAGTGGTGCTGAAGCCAATGAAGCAGCTATCAAACTTGCGAGAAAATATTATTATGATTTGGGCAATACCAAAAGAAACGTAATTATTACAGCCAGACAATCCTTTCATGGACGAACATATGCAACAATGTCTGCAACCGGTCAGGACAAAATCAAAAAAGGATTTCAACCCCTATTACCTGGTTTTAAAACTGTCCCTTTCAATGATATCGACACGTTATTAAATGAAATGGATGATACAGTTTGCGCGATCATGCTTGAACCAATACAAGGTGAGGGTGGTGTCTGTTGCCCATCAGATAATTATCTTTCCCAGGTAAGGCAAATTTGCGATCAACAGGGCATATTGCTTATTTTTGACGAAATTCAGACCGGTATGGGTAGAACTGGAAAACTATTTGCTTATGAACATTTTGATGTCATACCAGATATTATGACCCTGGCAAAAGCTTTAGCCAATGGTTTGCCCATGGGCGCCATGTTATCTACTGAAAAAATTGCCAGTGCCTTTGGACCGGGTGCACATGCAAGCACATTTGGTGGAACGCCTTTGGTTGCATCGGCTGCATTATGTGTTTTGGAATATATGGAAGATAATCAAGTAATAGCGCATTGCCAGCAAATGGGACAATACTTTACAAAAAAATTATTGGCTTTAAAAGAAAAATATTCATGTATCATGGCAGTACGTGGATATGGCTTGATGATTGGCATGCCATTGTCAATAAAAGGCGCACCGATTGTCAATAAATGCCTTGACAAAGGCTTTGTTATTAATTGTATTCAGGATAACATTCTTCGTTTTGTTCCCCCACTGATTGTTCAGGAAAATGAGATTGATGCGTTGGTTGATTGCCTTGATACTGTATTTCAGGAAGTTACCTGAATAAATGAATTGCGTGTAACCAAAATAACCGGTTAGTACAATTTGCTCATCATTTTTTTGAACCAGGAAAAAAGCTTTTCGAGTTGTAAACAATGTATTAAATACAATACCATCCTGATGCCGAAAATGAGTTTTTGCTGTCAGTTAATGAATAAAAAAATAGCCTGTTTATGCAAAACCGCCATAAAAACAGTGAATTGAGGAAACATTGAAACAGAACATACTTAACCTCTGGGATTTAAAGCGATTTGATATTGATGAAATCATTCAAAAAGCCCTTTCCCTGAAAAAAGATAGAAATAAATATGTTGGATATCACCCACTTGTTGGAAAAACAATCGGGCTGTTGTTTGAAAAAGCATCAACACGAACACGCATTTCATTTGAAACAGCAATGAATCAATTGGGTGGTTCAGTTATTTATTTGAATCCCAAAGATACACAGATTTCAAGAAATGAACCCATTAAAGATACTGCAAGGGTTTTGTCCGGATACCTGGATGCGATTGTCGTTAGAACCTACTCTCAATCGTTCATAGAGGAAATGGCCAGATGGTCAAATATTCCAGTTATCAACGCTTTGACTGATATGTATCATCCCTGTCAGATATTATCAGATGTGATGACAATTATTGAAAAGTTAAATACATACGATAATTTGAAAATTGCCTGGATCGGCGATGGTAATAACGTTGCCCATTCATGGATTAATATTGCCGCAATTCTGGGATTAAATCTGACAGTGGCCTGTCCAAAAGATTACATGCCATCTCCAGAAGTTATAAAAAAAGCCAGGGAAAAAGGGCCAGGAAAAATTACGATAACTACTGATCCAATAGAAGCTGCGAAGGATGCAGATGTTATCAATACTGATGTATGGGCCAGCATGGGACAGGAATCGGAACTGGAAGAACGAAAAAAGATTTTTCAGCCATATCAGGTGAATCAGTCATTGGTGAATCATGCCAAAGATCAGGTAATTATTATGCACTGTTTACCTGCGCATCGTGGTGAAGAAATTACTGAAAATGTTCTTGAAGGGCAAAACTCAGTTGTGTGGAAACAGGCTGAAAATAAAATGTATTTACATAAAGCGATTTTGGACAAGATGCTTAACGATTCATCAAATATATAATTCATTAATGAAGGAACCTACTATATGTCAAAAAAAGTCAATAAAGTGATTCTTGCCTATTCAGGCGGATTGGATACATCAGTAATACTCAAATGGTTAATAGAAACGTATCATTGCGAGGTCGTAACGTTTTCCGCAGATATTGGACAGGGTGAAGAACTGGATTATATTGAGGAAAAAGCTAAAAATACTGGTGCAACCAAAGTCTATATTGATGATCTGAAGGAAACATTTGTGAAAGATTATGTGTTTCCTGCTTTCAGAGCCAATGCCATTTATGAAGGGCAATACTTGTTAGGAACATCATTGGCGCGCCCCCTCATCGCAAAACGTCAAATTGAAATTGCTCAATTGGAAAATGCCGATGCAGTCAGTCATGGTGCAACAGGTAAGGGAAATGATCAGGTACGATTTGAAATGGGATATTATGCCCTGTCACCGCATATCAAAATCATAGCCCCCTGGCGTGAATGGGATTTGAATTCTCGAACTGCTCTTTTGGCATTTGCTAAAAAGCATGGTATCCCAATCACTACGAAACAATCCAAAACTTATAGCACAGATAGAAATCTTTTACATATCAGCTATGAGGGTGAGGAGCTTGAAGATCCATGGGTGCCACCATCTGAAGACATGTTTACCCTTTCGTGCTCTCCAAAAAATGCGCCGGATGAATCTGAAATAATTGAAGTCTCCTTTGAAAATGGCGATCCTGTTGCAATTGATGGCAAACTACTGTCTCCTGCTCAATTATTAACAGAACTGAATCGGTTGGGTGGAAAGCATGGAATTGGTCGTCTGGATATGGTTGAAAATCGTTTTGTGGGCATGAAATCTCGTGGTGTCTACGAAACCCCAGGCGGGACAATTTTACGTATCGCTCATATGACCATGGAATCAATCACAATGGATCGTGAATTGATGCATCTTAGAGATTCATTGATTCCAAAATACGCGCAACTGGTATATAATGGTTTCTGGTTTTCACCAGAAATGGGTTCTCTTCAGACCTTAATTGATTCCACACAGAATAATGTATCCGGTATTGTGCGATTAGAGTTGTATAAAGGTAACTGCATTGTTTTAGGGCGTAAATCCGATTATTCTCTTTATCGTCATGATTTTGCAACATTTGAAGATGACAATGTCTATCATCAAAAGGATGCTGAAGGATTTATCAAATTAAATGCGCTGCGTATGAGAATTCATGGAATGGCAAAAAATAAAGTGGGTGTGTAATGGCAAAACTCTGGGGCGGGCGTTTTTCTCAAACAACTGACAAACTAATGGAGGCTTTCAGTGCATCAATTCAATACGATCAACGTCTTTATGCACAGGATATTGCTGGAAGCATTGCACATTGTCAGATGCTTGCACATCAAAAGATTATTAATGAATCTGAATCCAAAACGCTTATCAATGGTTTGAATCAAATTCAAACTGAAATTGAATCTGGAAATTTTAAAATTGATCCGGCGCTTGAAGATATCCACATGCACATTGAACATCGATTATCAGAAATATGCGGTAACATTGCAAAAAAAATTCATACTGCCCGCAGCAGAAATGATCAGGTTTGTCTGGACATTCGCTTGTTTTTGAGAGATAAAACGTTAATAATTATTGATCTTTTAAAACAAATTAGACAGGTTGTTCTTAATCTGGCAAAAAAAAACATTCATGTGATCATGCCCGGATACACTCATTTACAACGCGCACAACCCGTGTTGTTTTCGCATCATTTAATGGCCTATTATGAAATGTTCACACGAGATGCAGAACGATTTCAGGATGCTTTCAAGCGAATCAATGTAATGCCTCTTGGAAGTGCAGCTCTGGCAGGTACGACCTTTCCAATTGACAGAGCCTTTACAGCCAATAAATTAAAGTTTGATTCAGTGTCTAGAAACAGTATGGATTCAGTATCAGATCGCGATTTTGTGATTGAATTTTTATCCTGTGCCAGCATTTGTATGGTTCATCTGAGCCGGTTATCTGAGGAATTAATTCTGTGGTCATCGCAAGAATTTGGATTTATAACATTATCGGACAGTTTTACCACAGGCAGCAGTATTATGCCTCAGAAAAAAAATCCTGATGCAGCGGAGCTGACACGCGGTAAATGTGGACGTATTTTTGGTAGTTTGATTTCACTTCTTACATTGATGAAAGGTCTTCCTTTGGCATACAATCGAGATATGCAGGAAGATAAAGAGCCTTTATTTGATGCAATTGATACCCTTTCAGCCTGCTTGCGGATATATTGCCTGATGTTACCTGAAATGCAAATTCATGCTGATCGGATGCGATCTGCTTGCGAAACAGGCTATCTTGATGCCACCGATCTTGCTGATTATCTGGTGAATAAGGGACTTCCCTTTCGAGAGGCCCATCATGTTTCTGGAAGAATCGTTCAGGCCGCAATTTTACAGGGAAAGGAAATATCGGATATACCAGTAAAGGAATTGAAAGAATTTTCATCTGTAATCGAAGATGACTTACTTCCCTTGTTAATACCTGAAACCATGATTGACAGGCGGGACTGCATTGGGGGGACAGGGTCAAATCAAGTTTGTAATGCCATTGCACAGGCACTGGAAACATTGAATAATGAATAAACTGATTCTATTGATAGTCTGTATTGGACTTTTTATTTGTTTGGGATGCGGTAAAAAAGGCGATCCAAAATATATGGCAAGCAAAAATGTGTATACTATAGCATCAAATAGTATTCAACAACCGCTAACAGGAAATAATTGATATGCCCATTACCTTTTATAAAATGAATGGTAGTGGTAATGATTTTATCATCATTGACAATCGTAAAAGCATTGTTGATAAATCATCCATTACCACTTTTGTAAAAACATTATGCCAGAGAAAGTTTTCAATTGGTGCTGATGGATTGATCTTAATTGAGCCATCAAAACGTGTGGACTTTAAATGGCGATTTTATAATGCAGATGGCAGCGAAGCAGATATGTGTGGAAATGGCTCAAGATGCATAGCTCGCCTGGCGAACCAGCTTGGTATTTGCGGTGAACATTTGAAATTTGAAACACGTGTGGGGATTATTGATGCAATTGTTAAAGGTTCACGCGTTCAAATTTCCATGCCGCATCCCACCCACATGAATTTGGATGAAGAAATCGAGGGCATTCCCAATTTATGTCGAATCAATACAGGCGTACCTCATGCGGTTGTTATTGTTGATGATTTAGAGAATACCCCTGTTGTCAGAATTGGTAAGCTGATCAGAAATCATCGTGCGTTTATGCCTGATGGCACGAACGTTAATTTCATGCGACTTATGGACAATAATCAAGCAGCCATTCGAACATATGAACGCGGCGTTGAAGATGAAACCTATTCATGTGGAACAGGTGCTGTGGCATGTGCGTTAATTGGCGCAATTAAATACAGTATGCAGTCGCCATTAACGATTCAAACACATGGTGGCGAAAATTTGAAAATATTTTTTAAAAAAGAAAACATGAATTTTTCAGATATTTATTTGGAAGGCCCTACGCAGTTGATTTATCAGGGTGAGCTAATGGATGAAATCGACGCATGACAGATTATACTGCATATTTGGCGGTTGGTAGCAATATAGGTGATCGGAAAGCCAATTGTGTAAATGGAATTGATTCTCTGATTGAACTATCTGAATCCGAACTGCTTGGATTATCAAAAATGTATGAGACAGAACCATTATACGTTGAAGATCAACAATGGTTTATAAATGCAGTATTTGCTATCCAAACAAAACGACCTCCACTGGAACTGTTTCATATTGCAAAAAAAGTAGAAACAAAGTCTGGACGAGATTTATCCGCACAACGATATGGTCCACGTGTATTGGATTTGGATTTATTAATTGTTGATGACATCATTGTCCAGACACAACAACTCATATTGCCACATCCAAGACTTCATGAAAGACGCTTTGTATTGCAACCTTTTGCAGACATCGCTCCCAAATTGAATCATCCGGTATTGAATATAACGATTCAAGAATTGTTATTCAATCTTGATGATAAAAACAAAAAGGTATATAGTTACACATGATATTTCGATTATTGATATTTTGGGCTATTTTGTATTTTGGATACCGTGCGATCAAATCAATCATGTTCGGTGCCATTATCCATCAACACAGGGAACCCTTACAGAATAACAGACAGCAAACAGTCATTGATGAAATGGTACAGGATCCGATTTGTGGCGTATATTTTCCCCGAAAGGATGGTATTCGCGCCAAAATCAGAGGGCAAGAGATTTTATTTTGTAGCAAGGCATGTAAAGATAAATTCTTGGAGCAATATACTTAATTAATCTTTTAATTCATGAATGAGGTACAACACTATGACGACAACGACAATACGACAAATTATAACATTGATGCGTCACCCCAATGCATTGACTGTCTATCGAATTGCTGCAACGCCAGGAATTGTAATTCTGTTAATGTTTGAATCACGATGGACAACTTTTTTTGCTGCATGGTTATTTATTGCTGCGGCAGTCACTGATTTTCTTGATGGTTTCCTGGCGCGTCGCAGAGGATTGGTCTCCAATCTTGGAAAAGTGCTTGATCCATTGGCTGATAAGGTACTGGTCTGTTCATCATTAATTATGTTGAGTAATTTGAAATGGATCCCTGGCTGGTTGGTCTGTATTATTATTGCACGTGAGCTGGCAGTTACAGGATTGCGTGGGATATCTGCTGAAAAAATTGATGTTTCTGCAACTCAGTTGGGGAAGTTCAAGACAGGCTTTCAAATTGCAGCGATTATTCCTCTATTGTTTCATTATAATTATTTCGGCATTAACCTCCATGCAATAGGTACATTTTTATTATGGATTGCCTTGATTTTTACACTCTGGTCAGGGGTTGATTATTTTAAAAAATTTTTTAAAGTAATTTTATAAATTACTTGACATATAAATGGATATGTTTTATAGTTTTTAAATCAAACATCAAGCGGGAGTAACTCAGTGGTAGAGTGCAACCTTGCCAAGGTTGAAGTCGCGGGTTCAAATCCCGTTTCCCGCTCTTTTCTTTTTTTATAAGGCGGCATGGCCAAGTGGTAAGGCAGCGGTCTGCAAAACCGTTATACTCCGGTTCAAATCCGGATGCCGCCTTTACTTCTGAGAACAGACAATTCGAATCCAAATTTAATCAATATCACCAAGACAATTATTAATATAAATTTCGTAGGGATGCCCTGAAAATAAGATACTCATTTTTCTTGATCGAACAAAACAAAGAAGGTCGTGTAGAGATTTGGCATGCGATATCTCTACAGTTTTAGAATACTTATGATCATGGAGTGTAGATGAATACAAAAAAAAATCCCATTCAGATCACATGGGGAATAGTCCTGACAATTACAGGAATATTGGTTGTTTTGCAGGTTCCTGAAAAATTTAATCAAATGGGGAATATTGCCACAAATAATTTTTTTGCAAGAGCCTGCTTTTATGGACTGGGTATATTTCTTTTTATAGGCGGAATTAAAAAATTGATTCTTGAATTTAAAAATAAGCAGTCCATTTCAGACAAAGCTTGACTGATCCGATAAAATAGGTTAAGCTCCTAATGTTAATCTAAATTTTTAAATAAATTATCAAAAATATTTATTTATTAGAATCGAACACTTATCGTTCGATTAAATTTATCATAAATATAAAACATTGGAAAATAACTATGTCAGGTAATGATCAACGTAGAGAAAAACGTTTTGAGGTTAATCAGTACTATAGTGTAGAGTTTTTAATCAATGGTCTTGGATGTTTGTATCAGTGTAAGCTTTGGAATATTTCAAAAAAAGGAATGTGTATTATCGTAAAAGAGGATTCACCTGTTTTGGAATATTACAAAATTGGCGATGTTTTGAACATGCGGTATTATGAGGAAGATTCAAATGTTCCAACCCAATATTTAAAGACCCAGATTAAACATATCAGCAAAGATAATGCGGAACGTTTTAAAGGCCACAAACTTGTTGGGCTCTATATCCTGGAAGGTCAACACACAATTTCTATTCCCAATTAAACTCAGATGTTATTAAAAATATTTTGAGAGCCATAAATCATGAAACAATTGGCACATTATCATAAATCCATAAAACGAATTATGATCAGAAGCACGAATTGGATTGGTGATGCAATCATGACCACGCCAGCAATTCGTGCAATCAGAAAACATTTCCCGCATGCACATATTACTCTTTTGGCGAAACCCTGGGTTGCGCCAGTGTTTCAATACAGTCCTCATATTAACCACATTATGACATATGATTCAAATGGATATCATGCAGGATTGAGTGGAAAAATCCACCTGATCAAAGATATCAGGAATCAAAACTTTGATACAGCGATATTGCTTCAAAATGCCATTGAAGCCGCAATCCTCGTATTTGGTGCTGGCATTAAACGTCGTGTGGGGTTTAATACCGATGCAAGAGGATTATTACTAACTCACGCAGTTCCCATTTCAAAAGCCATCAAAAGTATTCATCAAACACGTTATTATGTAAAGATGCTAGAATGTGCGGGCATTCCAACCGCGGGCCTGGATTTAGAGCTTTTTATCGGGACAGCAGACAGCCTGTCAGCTTATAGATACCTTCAGAAAATTAATGCATCTCCAAATATCCGATGGATTGGCATGAATCCCAGTGCCACATATGGTACAGCAAAACAGTGGTTTCCAAAACGATTTGCCCAACTTGCAGATCGCATTGCCAATAATTATCATGCAGGTATTCTCATATTTGGGGGGCCAAAAGACAAAGAATTGGGAGAACAAGTCTGTGATATGATGCAAATACCTGCTGTAAATCTGGCCGGTCAAACCACACTGGGTATGGCTATGGCATTGATTCAGAAATGCCATGTATTTGTTACCAACGATTCTGGTTTGATGCATATCGCCTGTGCATTACAGACGCCTTTGATTGCTATTTTTGGTTCAACAAATCCAATCACGACAGGTCCTATTGGAAATAATTCGCATATTGTTCAGGTAAAAGCGCCATGCAGTCCTTGCCTGTTAACAGATTGTCCCAAAAATCATCATATTTGCATGGATGCTGTCAGCGTGGATATGGTATATCAGAAAGTGGAGGAATTGTTGTGAATATTCTCATTGTCAAAACGAGCGCTATTGGTGATGTTACCCACACCCTTCCCGCATTGAATGCCATTCGAAATCATTTTCCAAATGCACATATATCATGGCTAGTTGAGGAAGCTGCCCAAGATATTATACGAGGCCATCATGCACTGGATGAAATGTTCGTGTCCAAACGAAAAAAGTGGATCAAGGATTTAATGTCCAACAATTATATTAAAGCAATAAAAGAGATTTATACTTTCATTCGAGGTCTTCGAAACCGAGAATATGATCTGGTAATTGATTTTCAGAATTTATTGAAAAGCAGTATGTTTATTGCCCTGGTACGTGCAAAGAAAAAAGTGGGTTATGGTGTGGGTATGGCGCATTCGGAATATAGTTATATCGTGCTTGATCATCGTATTCCAGCAGTTAATATGGATTATCATGCGGTATATAGAGAACTGATTCTTATTGAAAAGTTGGGTATTCGTGTAACAAATATTGAATTTAGTTTGCCAGTGTTTGATTCTGATCGGAAAGACATTGCCAACCTGTTATATCGTGAAGGCGCATTAAACCAAAAGCCATTAATCGCAATTAATCCAATGGCAAAATGGCAAACAAAACTGTGGGATTTAACCAAATTTTCTCTTATTGCTGATCAATGCACCACCTGGGGATTTCAGGTTGTGTTTACCGGGAGTCGGGAGGATACAGATGGAATTACTGAAATCCAAAAAATGATGAAAACATGCGCAATTAATTTATGTGGTCAAACAAGCCTCAAGTCTTTGGCTGCATTGTATGAGCGATGCCAATTACTTATCACAACCGACACCGGCCCCATGCATATTGCTGCGTCGTTGGGAAAACAAGTTGTTGCCATATTTGGCCCAACAGCACCTTGGCGAACTGGTCCATTTGGCAATCAACATGCTGTGGTTCGGCTTGACCTGCCTTGTAGCCCCTGCTTTAAAAGACAGTGCGATCAACATGATTGTATGAAAAAAATAACTGTTGATCTGGTGCTTGATGCTGTGAAAAAAAAGCTTGACGTTCTTTAAAATGAAAATTAATAATTAAATTTATACAAATTGAATCATACTAAATTGTAATCGTAAACAATCTTTTATTCAATCAGGATGGCACCAAACATGTCGAAGACTTTTATCATAATTCGCTGCACAAATTTAAACAATTGTTTCCTGAATTTGCAAATCAAAAAATTTATGGAGTGTAGAAAGTAGCATGCTACGTCTCTAAAGTAAAAAATCCCATTACGTACATTTTTTGAAATGAGGAACTTGTTTTTCCTAAGTAGTTAATTGTAATTAATCTTTTATTCAATCAGGAGGACACCCAACATGGACAAGGAATTAATAAAACAATTGATCCCTGAAATGAAAACATTTATTCCTGAAGTTAAACAAATGATCGCTGAAGTTGCCAGGGAGGTTTTCGCTCGGTCATCAAGAGAACTTGACGATAAACTTAAAAAAGAAACTAAAGCGCACAATGAAAAACTCACAAATGAAATGAAAGTATACAATGAAAGGCTTGAAAAAGAAACTAAAGCGCACAATGAAAAACTCACAAATGAAATGAAAGCATACAATGAAAGGCTTGAAAAAGAAACTAAGGTGCGAAATGAAGAAATAGAAAAAGAAAAAAAAGAACGTAGAGAACAGATTAAAGCCTTTAATCAACAAATGAAAGAGCTGTCTCAACAAATCGGAGGAATTGGCAATAGTAATGGAAGCAATGCAGAAGAATTCTTTTATCGATCTTTAGAAAAAACAATGGCCATTGCAGATTTTT
>Ga0272440_1000074_pt1 | contig 79551 bp, 68 predicted proteins | sample SSMMMBAug17_FD_192440 | JGI IMG/M metagenome (GOLD analysis project Ga0272440, IMG submission 192440) | Marine sediment archaeal communities from Little Sippewissett salt marsh, Falmouth, MA, United States - SSM-MMB-Aug17 | ecosystem: Environmental > Aquatic > Marine > Wetlands > Sediment ... | reverse complement strand
CTAAAAATAAAAAGAAGCTGCCTGATCAATATAAAACTATATTTGAAAGATAGGCTGTCAATAATTTGCCTGAAGGCATTATGTTTCTTCAATAATTAAGGCGTATGAATTATGGTTGAAATTAGATTTCATGGACGAGGTGGACAGGGTACTGTCGTGGCATCAGTTATAATTGCCAGGGCATTGTTTAAAAATGACTATAATGTACAAACGTTTCCTTCTTTTGGGGTAGAACGTCGTGGCGCACCTGTTGAGGCTTATCTCAGGCTTGATCAAAAAACGATCTCACTGCGCTGCAATGTATATACACCGGATCATATCGTTGTACAGGATAGAAAACTATTTGATACAGCGCCTGTCATGACTGGCTTAAAAACACAAGGATGGATTATTCTAAACGCTCCAGATTCTTTTGAGTTACCCTCAATGTGTAAAGGTTATCCTATTGCACGAATTGATGCAGCGAAAATTGCACGTAAGCATGGTCTTGGAACACAAACCCATCCGATAATCAACACAGCGATGGTTGGTGCTTTTGCCCGTACATTGGAGATTCCGTCGATTGATGCATTAATTGAGGCGATTCAGGATGAGATACCTGTAAAGACATCGGCGAATATTGCAGCAGCGAAAGAAGCATTTGAATTGGTATGTCTCAACTAATCTGGCATAAAAAACATTATATACAATTATCAACCTGGAGCACGCTATGACATTTGATCCAAAAATTCCCACCGCACGCCTCGACAAGGTAATGCCATCACCTCCTTATTATTTGATGGGACAAGATTTATTATGCACAGATCGCAATCACGAAATATTTATCAAGAGAATATTTTCAATTAAACCTAAAAAAAGATACGGCGCTGTTATTCTTGCACCTGGTATCGCAACCAATGGAAACTTGTATCGCATAGATACAGATGGTAATTGTTTGCTATTAAATCATAACAGGTCTTTTGCCAACTTATTGGCTGCTGAAGGCTTTGACGTTTATATATATCATCCTCGCTATACAGAACGTGTCTATAATCGATATGTCACCAGATATTGCAAAAATAGTATTTTTTTTGATCAGGTATATAAGGCACCATCTGAATTAACCTTTCTAGAATTGGCAAATGCTGAAATCCCCCAATTGATTCAATTTGTTGTAAATCATAGTGGGTGTGAACACATTTCGTGGATTGGTTACTCTTTAGGGGGGATGTTGATCTATGCTTATTGTATGGAAAATGATGATCCATATATCAGAAATATCATCACAATTGGCAGTCCAATTACTTTCAATCAGCTTTTTATTCGCGTAATTCCCTATATGAATTGGGCATCAAAAGCATTGGGCCTTGAAGAAAAATCTTTTCTAGGTACATTATCAGAAAATTTGGTGCCATTGACCCGCATGATCCGAAACCTTCCGGAATGGCTCGTTCGATTCAATATAATCGCGCCCTTTTTATTTAATCCTTTTAATATCAACGGTGCAACAGTAAAAACATTACTTGGAAAGATCATTGAGCCTATTCCATCTTCTTTGGAAAACTGTTTTTCTGGATTCATTGAAAAAGGTTATCCTTCAGAACAAAATTATGCGTTTCATTATTTAAAGTCTCTTCGCAGACTCCAAAAGCAAGACAAACAATTTTTATTTTTTTATGGACCTTATGATGTGCTTGCACCTCCGGATAGTGTCTTTTTAGCACATGAAATAATCAGCCCGGATTATCCAAATCTAATCAAAGTCCCAGCAGCAGGACATCTTGATTTGATTGTAGGGTTAAACTCCAGGCATTACTTATGGTTACCTATTGTTGAATGGCTTAAAGATTTTGCAGTGATATGACGCTTCCTTCGTTCAAGACGTATCAATGATACATTTTTTCTACAAATCGATTTAGCTCCTGTATTTTGGTTGCCATCTGTCGAGAAAATCGCTTTGTGCTTTGAGTTTTCTCATTTAATCCCTGAATCAACTCTGTCATTTCCTGAGCCCCACGGGTAGACTTAAGGGTGTATTTGGACATACTTTCACTAATATCAGAAACTTCTGATATTGTTCGTGCAATGTGTTTTGATCCAGAATCACTATTTTGAACACTCTGACTGATTTTTCCAGCTGAGCGGTTTTGTTGATCCACAGCATCAGCAATAAAGCCAATGGTCACACTGACCATATCTATGGTGTCAGAAATATTATTAATGACCTCAATGGCATTTTCTGTTTTTGTATGAACTCCCTCTATACGGCTTGCAATATCTTCAGCAGATGTCGCGCTCTGGCTGGCAAATTGTTTGATCTTATTGGCAACCACTGCAAATCCCTTTCCAGCTTCACCTGCTGTGGAGGCTTCTATTGAGGCATTCAATGCAAGTAAATTGGTTTGGACGGCAATGCGCTTGATAACACCAGTGACTTTTCCAATTTCTTTTGCCGCCTCACCCAGTGAATTGATTGTTGTATTGGCATGTGAAGCCATTTCCATAATATTTTCAGATATGTTCATGCCCTCTTCTGTACTTCGTGCAATATAGCTTACAGATGCTGTCATTTTATCAATAGATTCTGATGTTTCATTCATATTGTCGGCAACCTGCTCGGTTGTGGTTGATATGCCCATGATATTTGAACTGACATTTTCAGATGTTTTGGTCATTTCATGAATAAAATGAGTTAATTCTGATGCCTTATTGAGAATTTCATTGCCAGAATTATTGATCTGTTCCATGTCTGATAGCATTTGCTGCGAATTTTCTTCATACTCCTTTAATGTTTGCTCAAGTTCAAGTTCCCCCTGCCTGACATTCGTCAATAACTGCGAAGCTTTATCGATATACGCATTTATAAAACGAACTGTTTGAGCAATTTCATCTGAATGAAATATAGGGATTTTTTCATCATGCGGTTGCCTGCCATCAATACTTCTTTTCAAAAAGTTTTGAATATCAAAAAGGCGAAACAAAAAGTTCTTTTTTATGGTTTGTTTCATGAAATAATAACCCATATAAGCAAAAAAAATTGAAAAGACCATAAATATCAGCTTGAATGATTGGGATTGCTTTTGCGCGTTTCGTATACTGTTTGATATTTGTTGATTAAAAGCAAGGTATAGTTTTTGGAAACAAGTATGGATGATTTGTTTGCTTTTATCAAAGTTTTCTGAGAACATATCTTGTTGATCAGATTGGGCAATTTTGTGACTGGTTGTCTTCGTTTTTGAATGGGTCACATCCCGCTTGAATTTATGATATGCATTGGCTGTAAATATTTCATAATGCTTTATTACTTTTTGAATCGTTTTCTGCGTTTCTGGATCTACATTCATCTTTTGCAAACGTAGTAATGCTTTTTCAGCTTCAATAGCTTTTTTTCTGGCATCATTTAAGAATTTTTCTTCTTGGTGTGTTAACGCTCGATTGTAATATGACAGTTGTTGAAAATAAGCAAGTTCTGCATTCTGGCAATATTGTTTCATTGGAAGCATATTGTCTTGAATTTGCTTATAGATGAATTCATTGGAAAATGCATGTGAAAAAGCAACAATCAACAAAATAAAATAGCCGAAGAGCACACACGAAAACACTAACCAAATTTTTTGATTGATAGAAAAAGATTTTAACATGTTTCCACCTTACGATTATAATGACAACGCTCATTGTTCAGACATGTCATCTGATAACTGTTTCGCAAGATCAGCCAGTTCAGTGGCAGATTGATGAATACTGAAAATTCCTTCATTACTATCCTTTATTGCACCACTCACACCACGTATACTATGTGCGACCTCATTGGAACCTTTCGCCATTTCACCAATATTGCGTGCAACATCGTTGGCGCCAGTTGTTAATTCGGCCATTGCTGATGCAATCTGATCGGCACGTGAGTTCGCTTCAGAGGCATTGGCTGCAATTTCATTGACAGCGATTGTTTGACTTTCGACAGCAATCATGATGGTTTCTGAAGATGTATTCATTTCTTCAATAATACTTGAAACATCAGCGATAACATCGACAGCTTCCTTCGTATTGACTTGAACATCAGAAATTCGCGTTGCAATATCTTCAGCAGCTTCCGCACTTTGGTCTGCAAATTTCTGAATCGCATTGGCCACAACAGCAAATCCTTTTCCTGCTTCACCTGCTGCAGCAGCCTCAATGGCCGCATTTAGCGCCAGCAGGTTTGTTTTATCAGCAATACGCTTGATTACTTCAGTGACCTTTCCAATTTCATTGGCAGCCTGCCCCAGGGATGTCATTGTTGCGCCAGCTTTTTTTGCCATATTCGTCGCTTTATCGGCAATTTTGGACCCTTGACGTGCATTTTCGCCAACTCCTGTCATGGATGCAGACATTTCTTCAATCGCACTGGCAACAGAGTTGATATTTTCATTCATTTGTCGCGCTGTATTTGAGATGCCAGTTACATTGGTGCTCATTTCTTCTACAGATGATGCTATCATATTGATATTGACATTAATTTGCTCTGATGATCCGGCTACATTTTCTGCCTGATTATTCATGATCTCTGCATTCTTTTTCAACTGGTCTGCAATGCTTACAATATTACTGGATTTAATCTCCAATGTTTCAGATGTTTTCTTTTGTGAAATGGTTGTTGCTTCTTTCTCTTTGATAGATTCAGTTTGGATCTGCATCACTTCAGCTTTTTCCAATGCATTTTTCTTACGCATGGTATAAATTCGATCTGCAAGTCCTAAAGATAGTAATAAAACCATGAATGCTGAACCAATTTGTGCGGAATACTCTGTGATAAATGTCACTGGCAATAAACCAGTTGTTTTTGATGTATACGCTAAAGAACCCACCAGGAAAACAAACCATGCCATCAAATAATACCGTGCTGAATGATTACCCCGATGGTATGAAATACTTCCTGTAACCATCAACACAATGGCAAATAATGCCGCATAGACCACTGCAATTCGAACGAGTAAATCGCTACTGCCACTCAGTGAAAAAATCATGACCGCCAGTCCAAGATAAGCCACAATTTTAATGGGACGACTAACAATTGGTTCAGGCAAATCATTTGATAAAAAGATAGAGGAAAATCTTGACCCCCAGAACCCTAGAAGTCCAATAAAAAAAGGAATCGCACGGTTCGCCCACCATGCAGCGTTGGGCCATAAATACTCAAAACCATGACCATTGAGTGACAATTGAAAGAATACATAGCTGATAATAAAAATCACATAATAAATAAAACAACGATCCCGAACAGCTAAAAATAAAAAAATATTGTACAAAACCATGACTAATAAAGCGCCATAGTACAATCCAATAATAACCTGTTCATCATTTACTTTTTCAACAAAAGATTCGGGTGTCCATAAATTTAGCGGAACTTGTAAAGAGCCTTCAGTTTTGACATTTAAGAATAAAGTAATGCGTTGATTGGGTAAGGTTCGAAAACAAAAAACACAATGATGATAATCTATTTCACGATGTGAAAATGGGATGCTGTCACCAGAACGGCTGATACGATATTGGCCATTTGTGTCCAAAAAGTAAAAAGATACGTGGTCAATATGGGGATAAGCCAACTCCAAGTACCAATCTTTGACTTTTTGATTTTTTGAAATAATATTCAGTTTTAACCAATAATTCGATCGCGTGAACCCCAAATTGAGTATTTTATGTTTAGATACGTTGAATTTCGGAATAAAGTCATCTGATGCAATATCTTTGATGGTCCATTTCTGGTTTTTATCTTCAATATATAGCAAATAATTTCCGAGTTCGTAGTAGTCAGTATCTTCGTTAAGTTCTAAGGATCGTTCAAAATATATCGATTCGTCAGCTGCCATGATAATCGCCGGCATGACAATAATCGTAAACATCAGTCCGATTAATCGTGTAATTATTGTTTGCATATGCATGGTATCCCCTGACTTGAAAAATGTTTAAATTTTAATAAATTAAATGTTTAATTGATTTATCGTGTTCATCAGCTCCGAAGCCATATATGCTAACTCCTGAGAGGCATTATTTGTTGATTCTGCTTCACTTGCAGTTTGCTTGATTTTTACAGCGATATTATTTATCAAACTTAAGGCATCATTGGCACTGTTGGCAACAGTGTGTCCGGCCTGCACATTCTGATTGGTATGTTCTGAAATGTTAGTAGCCGTTTGGGTTTGTTCCTGGACAGCGGTTGCATTTTGCTCATTAATTCCTGCAATTTCATCAATAATCGTACTGATTTGTTCCATAGCCTGAACAGCGTCTTGCGTACTGATTTGAATATTTTCAATTTCCTGAGCAATTTCATCGGTTGCATCAGCTGATTGTTTCGCTAATTTTTGTACTTCATCTGCAACGACTGCAAAGCCTTTTCCAGCAATGCCAGCACCTTCGGCTTCAATGGCAGCATTCAAAGCCAATAAATCCGTTCGATCAGCAATATCGTTGATTACTGTAATGACTTTTCCAATTTGCTCTGATGCGTCGACAAGTGCTTTCATCTTGGTATTCACTTCAGCTGTTTTGACATTGGCATCTTTAGATATTTGATTGGCTTTTTCAGTATTCTTAGCGACATTTTTCAATGAGCCTGTCATATTTTGTAAAGAATCTGCCTGACTGGATACATTGGCGGCCATTTCTTCGCCTAAGGTTGCCATACTTGCAATACTTGTTGCACTTTGTTCTGACATGGTAACGATATCTTCTGTGGATGTCTTGATTTGAGAAGACATTTGAGACAAAGAGTCTGAGGTCGAGTTCAATTGTTGGGTAAGACGTTTCACTTCATCAACAATGTTGCCCATCATGCTTAAATCAGTCAAGCTGATAAGCGATCTTTTGACATTTTCATTCGTTATAAAAGGAACAACTGTAAAATCAACTGGTATGGTTTGATCATTGTCTCCGATATGAATACGTGTTTCAACAGATATAACATTGCCGGATTGACTGGCATGCCGGCAGGGACAATTCTCTCCATCACATTTATTTGAACGAATGATTTCTTTACATTTTTGATTCAAAACAGCATCTTGGTCCAGTTTTAACAAATCTAAAGTGGCGTCATTAATAAATTGAATGCAATAGTTTTCATCAATTTCAATAATGGGAACAGGTACGATAGATAACATTTTACGCAAACGATTATTCAAATCGATCAAAGTGTTGAATGCGTGGATAACCGGTTGTAATAATTTGATTTTGGATGAATATGCCAAGGCAGTGGCACCGCTTTGTAACTCTCCTTCTACATATAGAACCATTCCGTTTATTGTTCGTTTCAAGTATAAATAACCTATAAAAAATATAATGATCAGGATGCTGATAATAATTACCGAAAGATACATTAAAAATGTTTTTATCCCATTGCTGTGCATATAAACATCTTGCTTGATATGGTTCAAGTGGCGTTTAAAACTATCTGATGACTGTGCAGATGATTTTGTTATCAATGGCAAAATATTGTTCTCCATTTCCTGAGTGCTTTGTTCGATTGATAAGGATAGTGACTCAAAAAGTTGTAAACCAATTAAACCGGTGCCAAAAACAAAAGTTAGACAAATTATTACAATTACGATTGCTTGCCAGGAGATTTTTTGTTTAAACAACGACATATTTTACTCCTTATTATTGTTGTTTATTTTTGATTGATGACTGACCTTAAATGGATCAACCATAAATTTCAAATTACCGGACAAGTGATTTAACACAATAGCAGCTTCATTAATTTGATGACTGATTTGACGATTAAAAGAAATACTTTCACTCACCCCTTGAATGCGTGTTGACACATCATTGGCCCCCATTGCGACCTGAGCGGTATTATCAGCAGCATCATTTACTGTACGACTTAAATCTTCAATGGAAACATTAATGTTTCTTGCGCGTTCATCAGCTTCAAGAGCATTACTTGCAATTTCCTGAACCGCTTTAGTTTGCTCAATTACAGCAAAAGAGATGGATTCTGAAGATTCATTCATTTCCCTGATAATAGCCGAAACTTCTTTAAAAACATTCTCAATTTCAAACGTTCCTTTTTGGACGCTGGCAATCCTATCTGTGATATCCTTTGCTGCCCGACTGCTTTGTTCGGCAAACTCTTGAATGGCACTTGCAACAACAGAAAAACCACGCCCTGCAGAACCAGCAGAGGCTGCTTCAATAGTAGCATTCAAAGATAAAATATTGGTTTTATGTGCAATTCGTTGGATAAATTCGGACACACCACCGATTTCATCTGCTGCATGTCTGAGTGTGTTGACAGTTTTGCCTGCTTTTTTTGCAAGGAGAACCGCCTCCTCCGCAATTTTGGTACCATTTTGTGCGCGTTCACCCACATGGCTTAATGATGATGATAGCTCCTCAATTGCATTGGCAACGCTGTTAATATTGTTAAATAAATAGTCTGAAGTTGAAGATACCGCTTCCATATTGTCACTGATTTGCTCAACACTATTGGCGATTGAGTGAATATTTGCACTAATCTGAACGGATGCTTCAGCAACGTTATTGGATTTTGATTCAGCCTCTTCAGAGTGATTCTTTAATTGCTCTGCAATATCAGTCATATTATCCGCTGAGCCTGAGAGCATGGTTGCATTTTCTTTGACATCAGAAATAATTTTTCTAAATCCTTCCAAAAGTTGCCCTAATGCCTGAGCAAGTGCATTTAATTCATGAGAAGCTGTTGTTGTGGTAATATCAACAGATAAATCAAGCTTTTTCAATTGTTTGGCAATTTGCATGAGATATTGTATTGGTTTTAGAATGAGCCATCGCAATGAAAAGATTAATGTTGCACCAAGAAATGCCACCACAAGAAATGATCCAATGGATTGCGCGAGAAATAATCCATTGAGTTGATTGTAAATAGATGTTCGTGTTTCATGGATGTCATTTATATCGCGTTCTTTCTGGGCTTTTAATTCGTGTTCAATTTTTTCGAAGGTGTAATAAAGCCGAATAATCTCAATAGATGGTATTTTTGTATGTTTAATGATCATCAGATACTGTTTGAGTTTCAATTCCTTTGGAAATGCATTTGCGACATGAATTGTTTTCGATTTCCAGGCAGCTAAAAATGATTGTTCATTTTGTTTACAAAATTCGGCTGCGACAACCATCGGATGCATCAGCAAACTTTGAATTTGAAATTCAAATGTCTGAGAATAAACAACATCAACCGATTTAATCATCTTTATCAAATCGTTAATCTGAGTGATCAGTTCTTCGGTTAACGCTTTTTTTTCTTGATACAAACTGTACAAATATAATTTTTCTTTTTCTTCGACCTTTTTGTCTGTCATTTTGTTTAATACGACAATTTCATATTGCATCACCAGAATACAACCCAAGACCATTAACAGCAAAGCGATACCGCATGATAAAAAAATTATTTTTGTGGCTATGCCTGTTTGCTTCATAAAGGCTAAATCCTAACGTTTTAATTCAACCGCATTTAAAAATTTTGATGCATCCAGAATGATCAAAAGTCGATCTTTAAGCTTGCACACACCTTTTTCAAGATCAGATTTTCGAAAATCTCTGGCAATGCCTGAAATATTTTCTTCTGATACGCGGTATTCGATCAAGCTTTCCTCAACTTCGATCATATGGCCTATTTGATCTACCATTACACCAAAAGATTCGCCGACATTGGGATGAAATAACAGAACCCGACTCGCTTCATCAATTGATTTTGTGGAAAAATTGAGTAACAATCGTAAGTCAAGCACGAGATGAACATGCCCTCTAATATTAACAAATCCGAGCATCTCAGGCGGTGCATGATGGATTTTAGTGAGGACCACTTCATCAATGATTTCTTTTACATCTAAAATATCTACACCAAAATAATGCCCGGCCATTTGAAATGAACAAAACTGACGTTTTGATTCAGGCAATTTCTTTTTTTCAGATGTAATACTATTGAATTTCCGCATTGATTATCTCCTGATTTACTTACTTAAAAGCTTTGAAACAACCTCAACGATGCGATCTCGATCTACTTTAACTTCATAGGCATCAAACCCAGCTTTAAGTCCGATTTCCCTGTCTTTTTCAGAATCAAGACTCGTTAAAGCAACAGCAGGAATATAAGGGAATTGATCATCTGCACGAACTGCCCTTAAAAAATCTAGACCATCCATAACCGGCATTTCGATATCAGATATAATCATATCCACCTTGTTTGTTTTCATTTTTTCAAGTGCTTCAGCCCCATTATCTGCGGTAATCACTTCATAACCAGCTGATGACAGGTGTCCTTTAACCAGACGTTGAAAGAACAAAGTGTCTTCAGCAAGTAATATGGTTCTGGTTTCATGGTCTTCAGTTGATTCTGAAACTAAGTCGCCAAATATTGATTTCTCAGCAGCTTCAACAAGTCGGTAAATATCAATAAAAATTGTAATGTACTCATTGACAATTGCCGTGCCCAAAAGGCCATCCTCCATATAACTTTCCTTATTGAGTACTAAAGGTAAATTGATTACATCAATGAGGTGAGACGCCAAAATCCCAATGGGACGTTGGGACTGTTTGGGAAGAAGCAAGTACATTTTATCAGATGTTTCACATGGGGATACATTCAGAAGTTTTTCCAATCGAATCAGGAGTGTTGGCACATTGTCCACTGATATATATTCATTACCTCCAATTGACTGAATACGAGATGGATCAATTAACTCCACACGACGCATCAGTAACAAAGGCACTGCAAATTGTTCTTCTTGACCGCTTTTAAACAATAAAATACGATGACTATCTGTCTTACTAGAACGTGTTTCCTTGTCTGTTTGTTCAACTTCAGTTGTAAATCGAACACCGGCATGCATGGCAATGCCATTAACATCCAAAATCAGTGCAACTGTGCCATCACCCATGATTGTTGTTCCCGAGTAGATAATCAGGGGATTTACAGCTGAATGTAAAGGATTGACTACGATTTCTTCTGTGCCAATCACTTCATCAATAATGAGTCCAAAACGCTGGTTACCAATTTTTAACACTGCAAAAATTAGGATCTGCTGAATTTCATCATTTTCATCCAGTTTTTCCTTTGCCATTTTTCGATAGGTCTCTGCAATTTCAGAGCGGTCATGTTCAGTAAATTGTTTGGGCCGACATAATGCTTCCTGTAAGCGCACCAATGGTAATAGTTGTTTTCTTAGCCGGAAAACTTCCTGATCTCCATTGCACTCAATTAGCGTAAATATTTCTTCATCATAGAGGGAAACCAGTTCTTCAACATTCACCTCAGGAATGGCAAATTTTTCATTATTCACTTGAACAATCAAACAGGGAATAATTGCTAATGTTAGCGGCAGCCTGAGATGAATATTAAGTCCCTGCCCTACACGAGAATCCATTTCAATAGAGCCGCCCAATTGCTCAACAGCTGTTTTGACAACATCCATTCCGACTCCACGGCCAGAAATTTCAGTCGTCTTTTCAGTTGTGGAAAATCCAGGCATCATAATCAGTGATAGAATTTCTTTTTCGCTCATTCGGTCGAGCTCTTCTTTTCTTTTCAATCCTTTTTCAATAACTTTTGCTCTAATCTTTTGGGGATCAATCCCACGCCCATCATCTTCTATGACAATATTAATCTGGCCTGCCTCATGATAGGCTTTCACATTGATATAACCTGTCTCTGGTTTTCCATTTTTGGAACGTTCTTCAGGCGTTTCAATGCCATGATCACAACAATTTCGAATAATATGTGTCAGCGGGTCGGGTAAGGATTCCAGGATTGTTTTGTCGAGTTCCACTTCATGACCATTAATAATGATAATGATTGATTTATTGCATTTTTTTGAAATATTTCGCACAATTCTTGGTAGTCGCCCAAACAATGTTCCAATGGGTTGCATTCGTGTTCGCATAATTGCTTCTTGAAGTTCTGATGTTACCATGTCCAGGCGTTGAGAGTTATCTGCCATGCGTGTGTCAGTTTTATCAACAAGAAGAAGATGTTGGTTTCTTACCAGTACAAGTTCACCCGCAAGATTCATGATTTTGTCAAGAATATCGACACTGATCCGAATCGTGTCAGACTGTTCTCTGTGCCCCCCTGATTGGGATGCATTAATAATTTGACGTTCTTTTTCTGGCTGTGCTTTTGGAATCTGTTTTTTCTGGGGAGTTTTATCCAGTCTTTTCTTTGTGGTCTCAGTTTCTGTTATTGCCTTTTTTTCATCTTTTTGAGTATCCGAATTCTTAGAAAGAACAGCTTGAGGTATGACTTTTTTCGTTGGTTCGGATTGTTTTTTAGGTTGTGGTCGTTGCTGCGGTGGTTTTTGATCAGAAACATAGTTTATTGGATGAATATGGTCTTGATGGATTTGTAATACAACTGATATATCGTTAATGTTTAAATTGGTTCCATAAAACACCTGACAATAAAGTGGTATTGTTGCTAAATCTTTTGAAAGATCCTTTGCGGATGAATCCCATTTAACTGAAATAATTGTACCCATGCCATTCAGATCTTTGATCAATGTGTCCAGGTTGATATGCTTTTCGATATTCAGTTCAGTCAAATCGTAGTCTAGAACAAAAAAGTTGGGATGATCAATACTTTGGAGAAATTGCATATCTATCTGGAAGCCCGATTGCGATAATTTTTCGATAGTTAGATCATCAGAAATAAGACCTTTGTCTATGATTTTATTGTCAGAGACACTTTTATCTTTGGTTTTCCTTTTTTCCGCTGCTGGCGGGTCCATCTCTGTTTCTGCAGCATGAATCAATTCTTGTATTCTGTCATAAACTTCTTGAATATCAACTGATTCACTGTTTAGTGGATCATTGACCATTGTTTGCAAAAGGTCGCTTCCTGACAAAAGCGCATCTATATATATGGATTCAGGCTTAATTACACTCTGACGCATTTTTTGGAGCAAGGCTTCCATGACATGTGCCAGACGTGTAATTGTATTTAGGTTTAAAAACCCTGAACTGCCTTTAACCGAATGAATTGATCGAAACACTTTATCAATCAAGTTGGAATCAGGAGTATCTTGCGTCTCAAGCGCAAGAAAATTATCCTCAATATTGTCAAGATGCTCCCGGGCCTCAGCAATAAATTCATTGAGCATGTTTTGGTCAATTTGCATGCTATTATCCTTATATTTGCTTGACTGAAATTTTTAATCTAATCCATATTGATGATATAATTATAGCTAAAAATAAAGTCCATAATACTATAGAGAAATAAAAAGTGAGTTTCTTACAATTTTTTTTGTATTTTTCTTAAAAAAATATAACTATTTAAATTAACGAATAATATACAAAAGGAATATCGGTACAATTATTACTGATAATTCAAGATCTACAACTTATATTGTAGGTATTTATCAATGAATAATATATTCAATTATAGTTGTATGGTTATATTGGGTGGCTGGAATTTAATTTATTCTTAAGATTAAAGAATAAAGGATTTATTTTTTGCTAGACTGTATGTATTGAACAATGTTATGGTACTAAACTGTTCATTCTGTTTTTTGAACCATGATTACACTGAAGAAGATGAATAAGATGAAATAAAAACACTATAAATTCATCTTATTCATCTTCTTCAGTGTAATCATGGTTCAAAAACAGAAAGAGCAATTATGAAATGAGGAACTTATTTTTTGAGTTTTCCTAAGCATTCGTGTTTAGGCATGAATAGGACAAAAAATATATGGCCATCAACAAAGAGAATTTAAAAGTCGGCATTATCGGGCTGCCAAACAGTGGAAAAACCCAGCTATTCAATAATCTTACCGGTACATACAATATTGTTGCCAATGCCATATTGACAACAATTTCACATAAAAAAAATACATGTAAGATCAATGATATTCTCTGTGAAATTACAGATACACCTGGTATTCATGAATTACTTGCACAAACTTATGAGGAAGCCAGTACAAGAGATTACATATTTGATGAAAAACCTGATGTGCTTATCATGTGCATGGATTCAAACCGGCTAAAACAATCTCTTTATTTAACCCTTGATTTACTTGAGTTGGGTATTCCCTTAATTATTGCACTCAATGCAATTGATGAAACCTGCCGACGTGGGATTTTGCTTGATACCCGAAAACTACTACATTTTTTACGTGTACCTGTTGTCGAATGTATTGCGTTGAGCGGTCAGGGAATGGAAGAACTAAAAGAAGCCATCTTTCAGGCAAAAGGGATCAAGTGGGAATTTAAATATAGCGAGACGATTGAAAATGGTATTGATCAAATTGTTTGCAAATTACCGACAAACATTGCCAATCAAAGAAAAATAGCCAGCCTACTATTATTGAATGACCCATATATCATTGATTTTATTAAAAAGTATAAAAATGTAACAGATGAAAATATTCAAGAAATCCATATGATTGTCAATCAGACACGAAAGGAATTTCAAGGAAATATCGCTCGGGTCGTTAATACAAGGCGCAATCAATGGGTGGATGATATTGCCAATGAAGTTATGATTCAGCAAAGTTTAATGCCTCATGAGTTTGAAAAAACCTTTGCACGTCTGTGTCGCACGCCTTTGACTGGTATTCCCATTTTATTATTTATCATTTACCTGGTGTATCTGGGTGTGGTAAATTGTGCCAATGTGATTGCCGAATGGATGGATTCCCGAATATGGGTACCAATACAGGATTTGATCAATGTGCTTGTGCCAGCCGGATTTTTCAATGATTTTCTCATAGGTGATTATGGTATTTTATCATTGGGACTGGCCAACGCTTTTATTACAGTATTACCAATATTATCAGTCTTTTTTCTTATATACAATACACTGGAGGATGTCGGATATATCCCCAATTTATGTGTATTGACTCGTCGGTTTTTCGAAAAACTGGGACTCAGTGGTGAATCGGTCATGCCCCTGGTATTGGGATTTGGATGTAAAACAATGGCGACATTAACCACTAAATCATTACAATCGAAACGTGAACGTTATATCGCCATATATCTCATTGCATTTGCCATTCCATGTGCTGCACAAATGGGTTTGAATATCAGTATATTAGGACGTATAGGGCTTGAAGCATTTGTCATTGCCTTTATCGTACTGATCTCAGTTGAAATCATTGCAGGCCTGATTTTGAATATAGTTCTCCCATATGAAGAAAAAGGGGAGTTTATTCAGGAACTACCACCCATTCGACTTCCTACAATGAAAGCTGTCATCGTGAAAACCTGGTATCGTATGATTTGGTTTCTTGAAGAAGCCGTGCCTGTATTTATTTATGCGGCATTGGCTTTGTTTGTTTTGGACAAAACTGGCATTCTGATGGCATCCAAATTATTTTTAAGTCCTGTCATTCAAGGATGGCTGGGATTACCACTTGAAATGGTGGATGCATTAATATTATGCATGGCAAGACATGAAGCTGCTGCCGGACTGATTATCAAGTTAATTGGTGATGGTTTGCTCAACTTTACACAATGTATTGTTGCAGTGGTCATAACAACAATGTTTGTTCCTTGTTTTGCCAATATTATGGCCATGATCAAGGAACTTGGAACATACAGAGCCATTATGATGACAGTGATGATCAATGCCAGTTCATTTGTTATTGCTGGCTGCTTGAATTGGGCGTTGATTTATTGGTATTAAGGAACAATAATGACTTTGAAACGCGAAAAAGAAGAATACCTCGAAAAGTTATGGGGTATGAAAGAAGACGAGCTAGATGATCTAAGCATCTTATCGTCTGATATGAATCATGAAGATCATGATAGGATCTTGCATGAACTCGTAATAGATGGCTTCATTGAGACAGATGGGGGCAAGGTAAGGCTTACAGAATCAGGTGAAACAAGGGCGCGCCAAATCATTCGTGCACATCGTCTGGCAGAAAAGCTCATATTTGATGCATTGGGCGGAGATTATGAAGCGGGCGCTTGTGAATTCGAACATATGGTTAATACTGAGATGGTAGACAGTATTTGTATTTTACTCGGTCATCCCCGAGAATGCCCCCATGGCCGTCCCATTCCTCAAGGGGACTGTTGTAAACGCGCGCTTAAAACAGCTGAATGTGCGGTAATTCCAATAACAGAAATGATACCACAGCAATCATCACGCGTTGCTTATATAAATGGTAAAAGCAATCAGTCAAGATTGAACAAAATTGGCGCTCTGCAAATTCGGCCTGGAACCATGATAAAACTGGAACAAAAATCACCATCCCTTGTCATTCAATGTGAAGGGGCTGATATTGCTTTAGATGAAAACGTTGCGGCAGATATTTTTGTATGGAAGGAATGTACCAAAAATCGGCGCGCATGTTTTCAAGATGACGTTCCGGGTGATGGCGTTTGTAAACAACGTTCAGGCTTTGGATTCATGCGACGAAAAAAATGGCGGGGATAGTCGGTCTGAAAGGTTGATAATATTTATCCTCACAATACTTAATCGACATAGCCTCTGATTTAATCCATACACTCGCATGCTATGTTTCAATGATGATTCAGTAGCCACATTGCTAAGGAATACTCTGAAATTAACATGCTCATTTTTCTTGATCGTACAATAAAATAAGGTCGTGTAGAGACGTAGCAAGCTACGGCTCTATAGTACATTTACCTTAAAACGAACAATATCAATAATGGGGAAGTTATTTTCAGAAAATTCCTAAGAATTATTGAAATTTTTCCAAAAAGCACCTTAATGGAGTAATGAATGAAAATTATTCAAAAGCCAAAGGATATCCAACGACTGACAAATGATATTAGAAAGAAAGATCAATACATTGGCTTTGTTCCAACAATGGGCTATCTGCATGATGGTCATATTTCGCTATTAAAAGCTGCACGCAGTCAATCGGATTTTGTTGTGTTAAGTATTTTTGTAAATCCTACCCAATTTGGGCCTTTGGAAGATTTATCTATTTATCCGAATGATTTGCCAAAAGATATCGCTGCTGCTGAGAAGGTAGGAGTTGATGTTGTTTTTACCCCCGCTGAAAAGGATTTATATGGAACGAATTATCAAACTTTTGTGAATTTAAATGAATTGCCCGATCATTTATGCGGTTTAAATCGACCAACGCATTTTCAAGGCGTCGCAACAGTCGTTACAAAATTATTTAATATTGTCAATCCCCATATGGCATTTTTCGGTGAAAAAGACTATCAGCAACTTGCTGTTATTCGTCAAATGGTTCTTGATTTAAATTTTGATATCAAAATTATTGGTTGTCCGATTATTCGAGAAAATGATGGACTCGCCATGAGTTCTCGCAATGTTTTTCTTACGGAAAAACAAAGGCAGTCCGCCCTTTCTTTGAATAAAACGTTACGTCAGACGCAACAAAAGGTTTCGGAAGGAATTATCGATACAGAAAAATTGATTGCAGATGCTGAAAACATAATCGTATCGTATCCAGAAACAAATGTCGAATATATCAGAATTTGTGATAAAAATACATTGATCGACATGAAATCAGTTGATAAAGATTGCCTTATGGCAATGGCTGTAAAGGTTGGAAAGACCCGTTTAATAGATAATTGCATTCTTTTTTTATAAGCTATAATCTATTACTTGCTTTTTGTGCATTTTTTCTGCTATAATTTACGATTTGATTACTTAGGAATACTTAAATAATAAGTTCCTCATTTCTGAAAGAGTCAATTCTATTCATTTTGAACCAGGATTACACTGAAGAAGATGAATAAGATGAAAAAAAACACTTTTAATTCATCTTATTCATCTTCTTCAGTGTAATCCTGGTTCAAAAACAAAATGAACAATTAATAAATGAGGAACTTATTTTCAAAGATTTCCTTAATACATATTTCATCTCCTTAAATAGTGAAAAAGAAGGGAAGCATGCAAATTACAGAAATACTCGCACGGAACGCACGATTGTATGGAAATGAAACAGCTCTCATTGAACGCGATCCGGCGAAGAATCACCGCAAAGAAATAAATTGGAAAACATTTGACGAGACTTCCAACAAATTGGCGTCATTCTTGATATCAAATGGCGTTCAAAAAGGAGATCGCGTAATTCAACTCATGACCAATTGTATTGATTGGCTTCCGATATATTTTGGTATTTTACGAACACGTGCCTGGGCCGTTCCTTTAAATTTTCGTTTTATGGAAGAAACGATTCTTAAATGTACAGAAACTGCAGACGCCAAAGTGTTCATTTTTGGTAAAGAGTTTATTTCGCGTGTGCAAGCCATAAAAGCATCATTGGACCAACTGGTTAAATTATATATATTCGTAGGAAAAAAAGAGGATTGCCCCAGTTTTGCAAATTTGTATGATGAAATCATACAAAGTCAAACCGTTCTTTGGGCTCAATTAAGAGATACATCTATTGAAATAACAGATCCTGCAGCACTGTATTTTACATCCGGCACAACTGGAACTCCCAAAGCAACTTTATTAACACATCGCAATTTGGAATTTGCATGTTATGTTGAAAATCAACACCATCACCAAACCCATCAGGATAATTTTTTATGCATTCCCCCTTTGTATCACACGGGTGCAAAAATGCATTGGTTTGGCAACTTTATTGTTGGCGCGAAAGCAGTTATATTAAAAGGAATTCAACCCAATTGGATTTTGGAAGCAATATCAGAGGAAAGCATTACAGTTGTTTGGCTTTTGGTGCCTTGGGCTTTGGATATTTTATTTGCCATAGAATGTGGTGATGTCAAATTGCATCATTACGAATTGTCTCAATGGCGTCTCATGCATATTGGGGCCCAGCCTGTCCCACCCAGTCTGGTACATGAATGGAAAAAAATATTTCCACACCACCAATATGATACCAATTATGGACTGACAGAAGCAACTGGTCCGGGATGTGTTCATCTGGGAATGGAAAACATGCATAAAGTGGGGGCAATAGGTGTTCCAGGGTTTGACTGGGAAACCAAGATCATTGATGAATCCGGTCATTCGGTTGGACCTGATATTCCTGGGGAACTGGTGATCAAAGGCCCGGGGGTGATGCGGGAGTATTTTAAAAATCCGGAAGCTACACGTGAAGTGATGAAGGATGGGTGGTTATTAACTGGCGATATTGCTCGAAAAGATAATGATGGATTTATCTGGCTTATTGATCGAAAAAAAGATGTGATTATTACCGGGGGAGAAAACATTTATCCGGTTGAAATTGAAGACTATTTACAGCAACACCCGGCAATACAGGATGTTGCTGTGATCGGTTTACCTAGCCCACGTCTGGGAGAAATTACAGCAGCGATTATTCAGACCAAACCGCAAAAACAGGTTTCACGCGAAGAAATAGAGACCTATTGTGAAGTATTACCAAGATATAAGCGTCCCAGAAAAATTATTTTTGATAAGGTGCCAAGAAATCCTACCGGAAAAATTGAAAAACCGAAATTAAGAAAAAAATATGCCGGACGAACAGAAAGTTTTAGCTTTTAGGAGAAACCTATGACAAATCAAATAACGAACACGTTGAATCATTTTTTTGAAGCGATATCAAATGGAATCACTCAGACGAAACAACAAATCAGAGAACGTCTGCAAGATATTCTTGGCACTGCAATTAACGATGCAGATTCAGGTGATAACTTTTTTTCTCAAGACGATTTGGATAATCTTTTAGAAAAAGATGCAAAGAAATCCTGACATTATGCCTTGTCAGAATTTTATAAAAAGAAAGATTTAACCATGCGATTTGGTGGGTTTGTAAAAAATTCGTTAATTGATTATCCTGGCAAAATCAGTTCTGTTCTTTTTTTTAAAGGATGCAATTTTCGATGTCCATATTGTCATAACAAGGAACTGGTTTTTGGCCCGGCACATATTTCATCGGTTTCAAATCCAAATACGAACATGGTTGATGAATCTTTTGTTTTTTCATACTTAGAAAAGCGTAAAAATTTAATTGACGGTGTTGTTTTATCAGGTGGGGAGCCAACATTAACCAAATCTTTACTTCGAATATGTCAATCGGTCAAGGATATGGGATATATGGTAAAGCTTGATACCAATGGAAGCTATCCAAATGTTTTGGAAAACTTATTGTATCATGGTTTTATTGATTATATTGCAATGGATTTTAAAACTTCACCAGATCGCTATCTGAAATATATGTCCAATAAGGTTGATCTGGATGCAATCAAGGCAAGTATACAATTGATACAGGATTCAAATGTTGACTATGAATTTCGTACAACCTGTATAAAACCCATAATTGATGAATCAGCCATACACAAAATGGTGCCTTATGTTGAAGGTGCGAAGCGGTTTATTCTTCAAAAATTTCAATACTCATCCTCTATTTTGGATCCTGATTTTTTTGTAGACCATAAAGATACAGAAATTAATGATTTAAAAGCATATCAAGAATTGATTATGCCGTGGGTTAAGGAATGCACGATTCGATATTAGTTGTTCATTTATTACAGGAATTTATAAGCACAAAAAGGATGTAAAATGATTACGGTAAATTGTTCTTGTGGTAAAACCTATCAAGTAAATGACAGTTATGCCAACAAGAAAGCAAAATGTACATGTGGAAAAGTTCTTTCCGTTCCGGAAATATCGGATAAAGAACTGAACAGGCCATCTGATAAAATTAATTTTTCCTGCAGTAATTGCGGAAAAACGTTCAATGTATCTCCTAAATTTAAGGGGAAAAAAGTACGGTGCAAATCGTGTCAAACGATCCAGACCGTTCCAGTAAAAACTGAACAATCGGATAATCGTGTTATCAATGAAGAGGATACATTCCACGAAGGTGACGCGAGCCAACAAGACACCGATATCAGTTCCGACAAACAAGTGTCCGATCTTGAAAATGAAGATGTTGCCCAGGAATCCGATTCAAATACAGAAAGTCAAGACTCTGAGCAGATCAAATCTTCTGAAAAGCCCAAGAGAGTCCTATTGATATGTCTTGTTATGGTTTTGTTGGGAGCTATCGCATACGGTTTTTTTATTTTTCATTCTGGTAAAAATGATGAAGCTGTACCTACAAAACAAACAACATCCGTTGAAAGTCATGCTGAAAAACGACCAGAATCATCAGAAACGAAATCAAACTTGACAGAACAGTCCGAAAGCGATACTTTAAATGTCACAAGTACTGAAGGTACTGGTTTAGAAGAAGCGCAGTCCGAAACAACAAATGTGGAACCACAAAAAGAACCGATAAATCCGCCAGAAACTGACAAATTAATCCCTCAACCTCAAAAAAAAACTGAAGAAGCAATCCAAAAACAGTCTGAAGCTCCTCAACAACTTAACACTGAAAAAAAAAAGGATAAAAAAACAACACCTGTTAAGCCAGTGGTAATCAATCAATCAGAAACACAAATAAATCAGAATACACAAAAAATGATAGCTGCCGTTGATCCTAAAACACTAAAAGAAGATACAAAAAAATATTTAAGAAAAAACCCAATGACTTACACGAAAAAACAAGTTGTTGATATGATACAGAAATACAATTTCTATGAGGCTCATTTTAATCCCAATGGCGGTTTTCCAAACCGTTTTGTTGATAATCGAAATGGTACTATCACAGACAATGAAACTCTTCTGATGTGGCAAAAATCAGGTACTCGTGAAATGGTATCATGGAAAAAGGCTCCGGAATATATTGATCGTCTTAACAATCGTAAATTTTCAGGTTATTCTGATTGGCGCTTACCAACACTTGAAGAACTACTTACCCTTACAGAGCCTCGTCATTCTCGTCAGGGATTATATATTTCAAGTTTTTTTTCTCAAAAACAGGGGATTGTAGCCAGTTCTGATTCCTGTACTTATGATGGAATGAATCTGCCCTGGTATATTAGTTTTTTGCGTGGCATTTCCAATTGTATTTCATACAATTTAATTGATGAATTTCATGTGCGTGCGGTACGCTCTATGGAACGACCGGACTAACATATGCATAATTAGAAGATTCGAGAGCTTTAATGACTCGTTATTGGAGAAACAATGAAATCAAATAAAAAACCAGGAGACCTGACAATTCAGGAAGTAGCATATTTTCGTACCATAGAAAATGAATTCATGAAGCGGTGTTGTCAATTTGGTTACAAGGAAATTAAAACTGGCACCATTCAACCACTACATATTTATACTGCACTTGGAACACTCAGCCCAAATCGACTTCGGCGAATGTATTCATTTTTGGACTGGGATGGATGGTCAGGTGAGCGTGTTGTTTTGAAACCAGACTCTTCACCATCCATTGTTCGTTTTTATTCGGATCATTTATATGACATTCAAAAAAAACAAAAACTATGTTATGTTGAAAATCATTTTGAGTGGTCAGATTCGGGTGAGAATATTTCCGAGCGATGGCAATGTGGTATTGAAAATATTGGAGACTCATCTGTCACGTCAGATATTGAAACTATTTTTATTGCTCAGGATATACTAGAATCGTTAGGATTTGAAAATCGTCATATATTTTTATCATACCCGACAATCATTCGACAAATCGTTCAGACGCTTATTTTTTCAAAAGACCGGCAAACACAGATATTGGATGAGATCAAAAAGCAACGTTTAGATCAGGTTGAAACGATTCTATCAGGCATTGACAAAGGTTCTGTCTTGCTAAAACTGCTTGAAATAAAAGGAAATTCTGTTAATTTTTTAAAAAATGTTTTTCAATTATTGAGCGGGCAGGAGTTCAAATCCATAACGAATGATATGGAGCGATTGCTACAAGTGAGTGAGCAGTTGGACCGAATGAAATGTGAATATACCCTGGATTTTTCATTAATTGGCAATTTGGATTACTACACTGGTATTCAGTTTCAAATTTTTTCAGAGCCGATTCGAAAATCAAACGCAGAGATTTTATGTGCAGGCGGTCGGTATGATCATCTAGCACTTGAGATGTTTCGATTATTGAACAAACAAAGCAACACGATCGTTCAAGATTGCATCCCAGCAATAGGCTTTGCAATGTACGCCAAAAATATTATCAAACAAATGTTTGTTCGAATGAAAGATAAGCGTGAAAAACCTCATATTGCTATATATTTAAGTCGATTGGCTTCTGAATCTATTAAAATAGGACAATTACTTTCCGATATATTGGCTGATATGCAGTTTACATCATCGTTGACATTTTCGCCCATTGAAAAAGATTCCTATACGCAATATGGCGCTGTTATTGAAGTAGATCATGAAAGATTTCAAGGTGGCTACCAATTTTTACATGAACAATCCATAAACAAATATATTTTGAATTCTGTTTTGGGAGAAGATAATGGATAACCAAAAGATCGGCCTTTCTTTACCCAAAGGGGATATTTTACCATTTTTGTCTGAGCGGCTTAAACAAATAAAGTTCCCGCTTGATGGATATCGTTCTGACAATAGAAGTTACAGGCCAATAGTGAATCATTTACCTGTTCGCGCAAAGATTATGGCGGAAAAAGATGTGGTATTACAGGTTGCTGCCGGTAATTATGATATTGGGTTTTGCGGAAAGGATTGGATTGAAGAATATACATCGAGATTTAGTGCCTCCAGTTTACAAATACTATTTTCAATTGAGGCGTCAAAACATTCGGTTTTTGTTTGCAGTGGTATTGGTGGAAATATCAACAACCTGACAGATCTTGATGAGATCCCTGACTTTATTGAAATTGTCAGTGAGTATCCAAATCTAGCAGAAAATTTTGCAAGTAACCATCGATTAAAACGATTCAAAATATTCTCTGCATGGGGGAGCGTGGAAGCTTACCCACCAGAACATGCTCATCTGGCAATCCTTAAATCCACTGGTGAAAGCATGCTTCAAAAAAAACAATTGATTATGTTGAAGAAATTATTTGATGTAAGCTTGTGTCTCGTTGTTAATTCCCATGCTTACCAAACAAAGGATTTAACACCTGTTTTGAAATACCTTTTTGCGTTGGAGGATAAATAATGACAGGAATACATGAAAAATTGAACCTGGCATTACCTGATGGGCATCAAATGAATCACCTGGTTCCTTTTTTAGAAAGCTCAGGTATCTTTTTTGAAGGCTATGAGAAAACAAATCTAAATCGACGTCCTAAACTCATCTGTAAATCCGATCAGGCGCTTTCTTTGATACCTGATCCTGAAAAAATTGCCGTAAAGGTCATTCGTCCGCAAGATATGCCATCACATGTCGCCAATGCAAATTTTGATCTGGCAGTGACTGGCACGGATTGGTGTAATGAGCATCGCTTGAGATTTCCCGGAAGCCCTGTTGTTGAAAGATTGAAACTTGGTTTTGGTAAAGTTCGGATTGTTGCAGCAGCCCATAAGGATATGGGTAATACGCTTGAAACATTCTTACAAAATTTTCGAAAGGATAATCAAAACCGGCCCATGAGAATCGCCTCGGAATATGTTTATATTTCAGATTATTATGCGCTTTCTAAACAATTATATCCCTACCGCATCATTATGACTTACGGTGCAACAGAATCCTTGATACCTGAAGATGCCGATCTTATTGTTGAAAATACAGAGACAGGAAATACTTTGCGAAAAAATAATTTGGATATTGTGGATACTATTATGGCCTCTGAAGGTTGCCTGGTTGCCAGTAAAAAAAGTATGAAGATATCATGGAAAATGGATTTGATTGCTGCTATTGAGGCGTTGTTTAGCGGAGCATTATCGGTTCGTTCAGCAGAATAAAAACTAAAACTGGACGTATATTTTTTGTGACTTTTCAGGGCAATACTCACCATGACAGTCAAGAACAAAGTCTCGAAAGTAAATATTGTATTTATAGATAGAAGCACGATTGTCGTACATCGCATGAAAACCTATTTCATCAGGAGGGGTCAAGTTTATATTTGACAGATTTTTTGATACCAAGGTACGATCACTAACCTTTGTTGTCGTACCTACGAAATCATTCTGACTTACTCTGACAAATCGTTGTCTTTTAGGGAAAGTCCAATTTTTGCTATTTGTTGCTCGAAGACTGACTTGAATTTCATTGATTCTCTGGCCGGCCGATTCTTTCTCTTTTAAAAAAACACCTAAATTGATCCAGTTCTTAAATCCCCATTCAAGTGGTCCTAACTTTTTGGTGTATTCTTCAGCCTCAGAATATGCTAATAATTCAATATTTTCTTCGTTCTTTGTTTTAATCCAAAAAATAATATATGGCTTGTTGGGTTCAAGACATAGTGCTCGAGTTTCTTCTTTTTGGCAGATTTCATCCTCTCCAATAAAGAGAAAGGAGTCCCCTAAGTGTTGTTTGCAGTCATTTGAATCAGGGATTAACCAACAAGGCGGATTCCCCTGATTTCTTCCAGCAGATTTAAACAAAGAGATACCATAATAATCAGTCCGTTCTCTATTATCCGTATATGCATTCATTACCCTAAAATTTAAACCCGCCATAAAATCTTTACCTTTTTGACCATATTCAGGATGATTGGCAATAATTGTTGGATAACAGTTTATTTTAATTTGAATTTTATAGCTCAGAACTTGTGTGATGACATATTGATACAATCGTAAGTCAGGTAATTTATTGTTTTTTCCCCAGTTTAGGCTTGCCAACGCCCAATTTTTCTGAACATCTGACATGAATTTTAGGGAAGGAATCGAATCGATTTCATTTATTACTGCATAAAAGCCATCCGTAAGATTCCATATTTGATCGTTTTTTCCATCATTAACATTGATTTCTTTAAAGTGTTCTGTTTTAAAATCAATATCGAGAACATTCGGATCATCATATTCTGCATTCAACTGTCTTTTAGATTCCACAAATAAGTCTGTACTTACCTGAGCATTTGATTTAATAAACATATCTCCTCGTTTTTGTAATTCACCTTTCTCGAATTGAAGCGTAAAATGCCCGGCAAAAAGATTGTCTTGTGGTGCGCTATCTTCATCTATTTCTATGGGTATATGAATTTCATGGTCTTTTTCATATGTTGATTTTAGTTCACTGTAATCGAGACCTTCTTTGATTTTCATTAAAACATATCTCAAACCAGATTCAGAAAGATAGTAACTCTGCTCTACACTATTTACTGACTTTATTGAAAAAGAAATATTTTGAAGCATATATGCGATTGATGATGCCAGTATTCCTGCAATGGTAAGTAATACGATAAATGTTATGAGTAAAGCACCCTGATTATCTTTCATTATATTCCCCCCTGACTTATTCAAGGGCTCCCAGAGTTCTGGGAACTACGGTTATATCTGTAAAATTGATCTTACACGACCTTTTTTTTCTGAATACGATTGGACTAATTTCAAATGAAATATCAAATTGGATGGCTGTGCTTGTTCCATCTTCCCATTGATTTTGCCACATGATAGGAGAACCAGATGAATCAAGGTCATCAAACACATTTACATCTGCTAAATATCTGAGTTTGAAGTCGCTGATATTATCCGCAAATATTTTATTATTTATTTTTAGACAGTGATTATCAATATCAAAAGAAATGGTCGTTTCTTTTAAATTATTGAAGCGAGAAAGAAAAGAAATCATATTTGCTTTTGCATCACTTATCGTCGTAATATGAATAAACTCATTCACTAGGCGATTGATTACCAGTCGAGCCTGTTGCGCTATTTCTGTGTGCTGTTTTTGCAAGGTATAGGCATCAATATAGTTAACAATTGAGAATCCAGCAAATCCACTAATAAAAAAAATTATCATGAGGGTTGCTGTTAATTCTAAAAGAGTGAACCCTTTATTTGATAAATAAAAATATTTTTTCATATGATTAATTTTTTATGTATGATCGTACTTTGGCTTGTCTAATTCAGGAGTACATTCACTACCAACTTGTACGGTTACATCGCACAATTGGACAAACAAACGTTATACGATTATATCATCCGTTAATTTAATTTAATTTAAGATAGTTATCAATTTTCATTGAAACGTATCAATTTTTTATTAATATCAAATAAATGTATGAGGATTGTCTAGTTTGTATCTTTATTTTTCGTAAACAATACGGTCAAACTTAAACTTGAAAAAAGTTCGGGTTGAATGGTAACGAGCAACATTTTTCCATCTGTTGAGTCATCTTGAATCATATGTGTTTTATTTTCATCATCTTGTTTTACTTCTTTAACAAATTCATTGTATTTTACGAAATATTCTATATAATTTTTATTTTTACCATTGTAGCCATAAGGATAATAGGTAGGTGGAGATCCAATGTTATTCACAAATGATCCGGTACGTCCAATTTGTTCATGAAGTTTAAAAAGATCAAAATTAGGTTCTTCAAAGCATCGATTCACATAGTCATGCGTAATATTTTCAATTACTGTTTTTATATTTATCAGTTCCTGTAGCTCTTTTATAGAGCGGTCATATCGAAATGTTTTAAACCAGAATACCGGAACCATACTCGAAACAATGATAGCCATCACAAGAAGTGTAATAACAATTTCAAAAAGAGTAAACCCTGATTTTGATTTCATTGATTTCCCCGTTAAATATCTTCTTCTTCATGGCTTTGAATGGAAACATGTCCTGTTTTATTTATTAGTATTTTTACCTTCTTTTTTGTATCAGGCATGGACAATAGTATCTCAATATCGCTCTTACATTGTTCTCCTGTTCTGTTTACAGGCTTTCCAAGAGCATCGAAAAAAATTTCATTATTATCAAGACATTTATTTGTTAATGAGTAAGTAATTTTGTGCTTATATGACGGATATATGTCACGATCAAGCCAGACTGGACCTTTTATATCCACATTTTCAATGCGCTTGGATTCAAATGGCTTTCGAACTATTTTTAGCGGTTTACCTGCCAAAATTTGGACTCCCCAAAGATCATCATCACGCATTACAGTATTAACGTATAAATGCTGTTCGAAATATTGCATGGACTTTGCTTGAAGCAAACGAACTGTTGATTTTATATTGTTGGCTTCAGCAATCAATTCATAATATGGTTCTGAAGAAGTGAATATCGAGATAATTCCACCGCTTACAATTCCAATTAAAATAAGTACAATTATTATTTCAAACAGGGTGTACGCCGCTTTGTCAATAAATAATAACCGGATTCTACTCATTTTAAGCAACCACATTTATGTTTTGAAGAACAATCCATAAGTATTGCTCTTTCATTTATTGTATTTAAGAATCTGAATCATCGAAGATTTGCAAAATCAGAAAAATTTAAATTAAAAAGATTGATCTGGTTCGTATAAACTTAATCTCTAAAACCACTATTTTTGTTTTGCGAAGATTCTTCTCTATTTTTTTATTACTTCAAAATTTAAGCAAATTTATCAAAGCTCTTTACCTCTCTTTTTTTGAGGCAGAGCTTTTGATAAATCTGCTATTGATTTTTTGTAAAAAAGAAATATCAAATCAAACAGTTTGGCATGAATTTCTAAGGATTTGGATCTTCACCTTCACTAGAAGAATCTTTTTTCTTCAGGTCTTTAAATTCAGGTCCACTAAGATCGGAACCTGTAAATCCAGGTGGCTTGAATTTAAATTCAAACTCTTGAGAAGATCCGGCAACAGAAATGGTACCTGTCCTTTCATCCTGTCCCTGCGCTGCAGCATCTAATTGCACGTGGTATGGATCATTCGGGCCAAGCCCTTCCAGCAGCTCAGTTTCATCCCACGCATTACCAGACATAATTGCATTTGCATACAATAAATTACCACGTGCTTGTAATTCTGCAATAACACCTTGTGCAGCTTTATGACCCGCTTCTTGCTCCAAATCAAAATATTTGGGCATTATCACAGCTGCCAGAATTCCCAGAATAATCAGCACGACGATAATTTCAATTAATGTAAAACCTTGCTCATTTCTGAACACTTTTTTAAGCTTTTCCATCATAACCTCCTTTAAATAAAAAAACATCACAAATAATAAATACCTCATGACGTATTTATCATTGCATATATTCATGATTAATATTAATGTTTACATTTATGATTGTCAATATTTTCTATATAATTTGAATTTTTCGTCATTTCATTCTATCTAAGAATTCGTGTTAAATCAGCCATTGGAACAAAGATCGATAAGGCGAAAAAGCCAATTATTACTGCTAATCCAATTGTTAAGGTTGGTGCAATGGCTTCTGTAAGCCGTTTTACCGAGTAGGTGACTTCATCGTCATAATGGAGTGTAACCTCTCGTAACATTTCGTTTAAACTGCCAGATTCTTCACCAAGCGCAATCATACTCGTGACCAATGGTGTAAAATGTTTTGATTCACTAAGTGGAGGCGCTATTCCGCGACCTTCTGCCAATTTGCTTCGAATTGTATCAAAATCTCTTGTAATTGCTTTATTTCCAATTGTGCCTGACAAAATATTCATACTTTCGATAACATGTATTCCGCTTGTTTGTAATATTTCAAAAATATTTGCAAACCGCGATATATTCGCTTTTCTTAATACATCACCGACAAACGGTATTTTAAGTAAGATAACATCTCTTACATATTGACCTTGTTGGGTCTTAAAATAGAACATTATCCCCAATATTGATAATGTTAACGTTACAATGAGTACATCACCGTGTTGAACTAAAAATTGATATAACATATCACTGATTTTTGTTGCAAGAGGCAAATCAAGCTTGTGGGATTTGAATATTTGTAAATATTTTGGAATAACACTCGTTAACAACACAAAAAATGAGATGATTAGTGCAATAGATACAAATGCGGGATACTGTAATGCAAGCTTTATATCGGATCGCGTTTTATATTCGTGCTCGATAATCATAACAAGACGTTCAAATACCTGGTCTAATGAGTCACTTGTTTCTCCTGCTTGCACCATACTGCAATATAAACTATCAAAAACTTTTGGATACTTTCTAAAAGCTTCATGGAGTCTGGTACCACTACTAATATCTCTCGCCATTTGTGTACATATTTTTTTTAACCTTATGTTCTCAGAATGCTTTTCCAAGACCTGAAGAATACGAACAATAGGTATTCCTACTTTTAACATTGTTCTGAATTGTTTTGTAAACAATAATAAATCTGATGTCTTAACTCGGGTTGTTTTTTCTTTGAGTGAAAGGGTTGATCCCAACCCAAACATTTCACCCGCTTTTCGGACTTTTGAAGGTATAAGTCCTTGTGAACTCAACAGGTTTGAAGCCCCTTCAACCGTTTCTGCTTCAATGGTTCCTGTGATGTTTTCGCCACGTTCATTTATCGCTTGATATGTAAAAACAGGCATTTTTATAACCTTGTAATTGCCGGATTTTTTATCTCTTATTCAGAAAACAAAATGTCCAAGTACGTTAAAATAATATTGGATTCAATATTGTTTTATTTCATCCTGAAATTATAGCGAATGCTATTCAAAAAATCAATAGAAATGTCATCACAATAATTTATACCCAATTCTACATCATAACAATTGATGCTGCTTCTTCAACCGTTGTATTCCCATTTAAAATTTTAATAAGAGCATCTTCTTTTAATGTTTTCAACTTGCTTGATGATCTGGCAAAACGAGAGATTTCCTGAGCAGAACTTCGCTTCATAATCATGTCCTGAATATCCTCATCAATCGTCAATATTTCAAATACGGCTGTTCGCCCTCTGAAACCGGTTCCCATACAATTTATGCATCCACGTCCTCTATAAAACGTTGTATTTTCATACTCGTCTGATGCTCCCAAAAGCTGGAAAGATTTTTTCGATGGCTGATACGCTTCTTTACAAAAAGGACAAACAGTTCGAACAAGCCGTTGAGCAAAAGAAACAAGCAAAACTGATGATACAATAAAAGGTTCTATGCCCATTTCTGTTAAACGAGTGATCGCACCGGCAGAATCGTTGGTATGGACTGTACTCAAAACACGGTGACCCGTTAAAGCTGACCTTACAGCGATTTCTGCAGTTTCACTATCTCGAATTTCGCCAACCATGATGATATCGGGATCCTGACGAAGTATTGATCGCAATCCACTCGCGAAGGTCATCCCAGCTTTTCGATTCAGCTGAACTTGCCTGATATTGGGAATTCGATATTCAACAGGATCTTCGAGTGTTATAATATTAATGTCCGGTTTATTCAATATTTTAATAATAGAATACAAACTTGTACTTTTTCCACTTCCAGTAGGACCGGTACTAAGTATCATTCCATAAGGCTTGGCAATAACTTCTCTAATTTTTTCAACATCTTCAGGGGTCATGCCTAATCTGTCTAATGTATGAATCGTTGTTCCCATATCTAGCAATCGTAGCACAATATTTTCACCATGAATTGTGGGAATGCTGGATGAACGTACATTGATTTCTTTATTTTCAGTTTTAACAGTAAACCGACCATCTTGAGGCATCATAGAGGTCGCAATATCCATATTGCCTAAAATTTTTATACGAGAAATAATGGGCAGTAACATCGCTTTTGGCGGTGATGGCACAGCTTGAAGACGTCCATCAATGCGAAACCGAATCTTTGCACTTTCTTTTTCTGGGCTGATATGAATATCACTGGCTCCTTGTCGAACCGCCTGGGACAATAGTGAATTTACAAATCGAATAACAGGGGCTTCTTCAGCCATATCTTGTAAAGAACTTACCTGGATATCCTCAATGATAGAGTCTGGTTTAGACTCAGACTCTGTATCGAATTCCATTTCACCGATACCATCAATATCCATCGTATAGCCGGAATCCATGCCATAAATGGTTGTAATTAATTGCATGAATTCCTGTTCTGTACAAACAAGAGGTTCAACTTCACATTCTGTTGAATCTTCGAGAGAATCAAGTGCTTCTAGATTAAACGGATCAAGGGTAGCGACAATTAACAAGCGACCTTTTTTCTGAATGGGTGCCAAATGATATTTTTGAGCAATTTCCAATGTGACAAGCTCAATAAGATCCATTTGAAGCGGATATGCTTCTGCACTGTATCTCTTCACTTTTCCTTCACGACTGATAACATCAGCCAGTTCCGTTTCGGATATTATCCCGGATTGTGTCAGATATTTACTTAAGTCAAGACCACTTCCTTTTTGCTCAGTTACTACTTGATAAAATTGTTCTTGTGTCAGGATATTGGCATCTATTAAAATTCTTTCCAATCTTTTTGTTTTTAACATCTTGTTGTTTCTCCTGCTACACTCTAGTCACACTTAATATGAAATGTCAAGTACCCGTTTTGAAAAAAAGGTTGTTCTATCATCCCATTTTTGTCGTAATCGACAATTCTGGGATATAAATTGAGGAAAATGTGTCATAAATTGTTTTGCCGCAGCGCGATCTTCAAATGGTATCGTATAAAGTACAGAAAACGTCAACCCTTCATTTTGGTTCCAATATGGTATTATCGCAATCTCAGGCGCATCTGTAGGATAATTGAAATAGTATGTATAGGCTGCGTGGATATGTTTAAAACTGGACAATTCAATCCACCATTTGTTATTCTTGAAAGATTGTTCAATCAAAGATTGCGTAACAGGTACACCTGGAAAATGTACTGTCTGTCCTCGATCTATGGACATGGGGTCATTTATATGAGGGTTAACCATTTTGACATAACGTAAATACCAGGGATTGTAAGTGCCATAGAAAAGATGAATTAAACCCTGCAAGGTTTCATGTCGCAAGCAGGTTATTTTTCCTAAAATAACAGGAGATTTATCTGCCTGATTCTGGTCTGTATTTTTCGAAGAAGTACGATTTAAACTGGCTTGGCGATCGTTTTTTATTTGCTTTTCCGGTTGTGCTTGAGAAACGTTCAACCATTGAAAAATCTGTTGAAAGACCGGATGTTTTATATGATCCGGTAACATTTTTTGATATCCCCAACCAAAAAACAAGCAAATACAAAATATCAATAATATTGTTTTAAAGAATCGGGCTTTGTAATACCGTCCAGATGAATCACGCTTAATACACGAACGAACCAAAAAAAAGTTGGCTTTGGTTTTGTTTTGAATAATTAATCCCAGAAGTACCAGATGACATAAGTGCAAAATTTTTCTTGGATAACCACGTGTTGCTGTATATATCGCCCAAAAAGCAGGCCATGTAAAAATATTAGGAGGAACCCGGCCTTCACTGGCTTTATTTAACCTGAACTGAATTTTTTTTATGGTATCAAAAAAGCCTAGTGGTTCAAGTTCATGGCAGATATTGATACGATCCGTAAAATTTGCGTGAGTGGCAAGAATTGAGTTGAACTCTTGTTGTGCAAAAATGATAATTTGAAGTAACTTTTGGTCATTTGTTTCGTAGTTTAGAAATTCACGCAATAATTCAAGGCAAAAATAAGGGATTTTTTGACCTTCATCAATTATAATAGAAATAATTTTATCGTTCTTAACACCTTCAGCATACAAATACTTTTTGATCCGTTCTTTAATGGCCCATTCATCAAGGTTTTCATCATCATGAATCAATCCAAATAGACGTGCGACTTCGGATAAGAATTCAAGTGAATTTTTAAAGCCGGGATCCAAAATTAAATAAATTTGAACATTTTGATCTTCCGAAAACCTTTGAACAATATGGCGGCATAATGTTGTTTTTCCTGTACCGACATCCCCAATAATAACATTAAGCCCCCGTTTCAAACGGATCGCTATTTCTAATTTTTGCAGACAACCTGCGTGTTGTTTTGAGGGGTAAAAAAAAGCGGGGTCAGGTGAATTTGAAAATGGTTCTTTATTTAATCTTAAGAGTTGGAAATAATCCATAATATGAATAATTTTCGTGTGTTATTTTAGTGGCCTTTATTAGACTGTTATTTTATGATTTTCTAATGTTTTAATCATTGATTAAGATAGCTTCATTTATGGTCCATTCACTTTGTCATCATTCGAACAGATATTCCCAAAGATAATGGATATTTTTTTTAATACTCACACTAATGAAGCAATATTATATTTGTAACAAGAACCTGATTATTTATCAGGTACATCAAGTGACGCATCATCTAAAAAAGGCACTTCACGTTCTTCAATAACGTTTGCGCCTGGAAAATCATGGCCTGTCAGTCGTTGTTTTAGAACATGCGGTGTTATGAAAATCAGAACTTCTTCCTTGTTATTTCCTTTTCCATCATTTCTGAATAACCAACCGATTCCAGGAATATTTTTTAATCCTGGTACGCCAGTTTCTGACTCCGATTTCACACTCTTTGAAAGACCAGAAATAACAATTGTTTCAGCATCTTGTACGATTAATGTTGTATAAGTTTCTCTCTTTTTAATAACCGGATTTCCCAAAACTCGTGTATCAGTAGAAAAGTCCACCTCATTTTTAGTCACAAGAATTTTCATCTTAAGATAATTAGAGCCAATCACATGAGGTGTTATTTCGAGTTTGAGAACAGCTTCTTTAAAGTCAACATCTGTAGAATCTTCATCTCTGGTCATATAAGGTATTTCAGTACCGCTTGTCGTTACAGCTGTCTGATTGTCTAAAGTTGTAATTGAGGGTCTAGAAATGATATTGATTTTTCCTTCAGCTTCTAAAGCTGACAATTGCATCTCAAGTATATTCCCCCCCATTGTACCAAACATCAATCCAAGCGAAGCACCGCTTCCACCACCTGTGTCAGCGGGAAAGTTAATACCGAAGCCATTTCCTGAGTTCCCACGACCAAACATGGGGCCGCCGTCACTTCCTGCTACTCCAGGGGTAAAGTATAATCGTTGTGTTCCGGAACTATTTGTTTTTGTATCATAACGTCCACCCCATTGAACTCCAAGATCACGAGCAACATCTCGCGTTGTTTCAACAATATCAGCTTCTATGAGAATTTGTGGTGTTGGCTTATCCAATTCTTGAACGACTTCAATGATGCGTTTAAGATCTGATTTATTTGACTGAACAATTAGTGAATTGGTGTGAGTATTGACTGAAACATTTCCACGAAGTTTGCCATTTTTATCTTTTGTCAGCAAAGGGATCAAATTTTGTCGGAGTTGTTTGGCGTCAGCGTAATCAACAGGTATTACCTGTGTAAATACAGGTTCAACCGCTTCCATATCCATAAAAACCGATTTTTGTTTTTCTTTGATGCGAGCCGCTTTTAAGTCACGTTCCATATCTGAAAGTGTCATAACCCGAAGGATACTTCCCTCCCAGGTATGAATTAAACCATTGGCATGCAAAACGCCCAAAAAAGCTTCATGCCAAGGTACATTCTTGATATCAATGTTAATTTTACCTCTAACATTGGAGTTGATTATTATGTTTTGAGAAACCCCTCGTGCGAGCGTCCGCAAAATTATCCCCACATTTTCATTATCCATTTTTAGTGTTACCTTTTGATTCGGTAAAGGTCTCTCTTTGCGTTTCAGGGATTTCTTATTCGCTATTTTGGGTGTCACCAATTTAATATCTTTTTTTCTTGGTGATGGCGAATGCCCTTTGGATTCTTGTGCGCGCAATTTCCAGGTTTCAAAGAACAAATCCTTCTTGGATTTTTCTTTTTTATGCGAGCAACCCGCAGCAAATAAAAGTGCAAAGGTCAGTAAGATTCCTATGATGGTCGTTAATTTATGAGTTGAGAATTTATTCATCGCTTTTCACCTTATTCTATTTCTAAGGGTTTCCGAAAAATACGGTAATTTTTTCTTGATTCTTTTTATCTTCTATGATGACCCAATTCTGTTCAATCGTATCAACATAATAGCCTTTGATTTCAAGTTCTTCATTTAATTCATACTCCATACCATTAATAATGGCCATTCTTTTATCACCAACTGCCATAAAACCGGAATACGTAAAAACAGGTCGAATTCTGGGAGGCATATCTGCGGTATCCCCTGACACACTTTTTTTAGCTCCTGATGGATTCGTAACTTTTCGATCTGAAAATGGATCTTTAGACCATACACTTTCTGCTCGGTTAATGACATAGTTGGTTACTTTATCCATGCCTGATTTTTTTAGGCCATCTTTGACCTCTTTTGTGATTGATTCAAGATGGCTCAGATTTTTCTGGTTTTCAGATTGATCTGATGGCATTAAAAAAAAGACACACAACAGTATCACTACAGCCAACGTACTATAGGCTATAATTCGTTTTTTCTTTTGCATATGTGTTCCTTTTCTGATTTGATTTATTTTTTTTACAAATTAAACTATAATTATATCAATTCACCAGGAATTTACAAGCACTAATTTTTTATGGGTTGTCAAGTCATCACGATTGCTGTTCTATTATGACGTTTCGTAATTGATTGACTCTCCGTTATAGTATTTTAGATCCAAATATTATGATCTTTTATCATGCTATAAGATTCAGGTCAATGGATTGAAGATAGATTTTATCAAAAATTTTTTTTTCGTATGAACACGGTTTCATTTATTGTAAGAAATCCAAACTTTCAGAAAATATTCTTTCATACGTCCTCGACTATTAATGTCTATTGTTTCAATATGCTCTAAAAATTGTAAGCGTCCAATTGTCATCAAAAAGCTTCTCAATCCATTCAAGCTTCCTTGTAATTTCATTTCAAATGGTAAAAAGTTCGAATCTTTTGTTAAAGATTTTAATTCTGGCACAAGAGACAAAACACTGAGGCCGGACCTCAGTGCAGATTGTTTAATATATTGCGAGATTGATGACGTATCACGAAGAACAATTTCGGGCTGGTCTTTTTCCATCATGAGTAATTCATTTCCAGATAGATTTGCACTTTCAATCAATTTTTTTAGTACTGGTGACAAGGCTTCCTGCTCTTTTATCTGGTAAATCAGTGCATTGATCTCTTCTTGCTGATTTGATGTGATTTTTTGATACGGCCATATGCCTGCCAATAATGTAATAATGATCAGCCCGCAACATGTCGCAATGTATGTTAAATTAGGTTTAATGACATCTATAAACTGATTTTTATCAAAAATATCCATAATTACTCCAACTAGTCTGATCGGGATTTAATGTATGCCATAAGTTCAAAAATGAGTACCTCTCCATACCGATCAAGATGTTCAAAGGCTTTTTCCCGAACAAACGGTTTGACAAATATTGGTGATTTTTCAAGGGATAAAATATAATTTGCTAAAGAGGTTTCAAAAATATCACGCCCTAGCTGGTTCGGATATTGCTTAAAAACCATACCCTCAATAATCACGCGCTTTTCAGTATTTGTGCGACGTTTGTGTATTAAGGGGCCTATGCTTATACGAATTCGATTGAGTTGAATATAATCAGGATTTTGTTCAATTAGTTCTGTGATCGTAGCAAGCCCAAGATATTTTTCAGCAATTTTTTTCTGAGATTTATATAAATTTTTCATCCGTGCGGCCTCTTGTAAAATCAAGTTTTGATCCACTCGAGGACCATAAGCGGTTAGTTTTTCTTTTAAGCTTTTGATTTCATACTTTTTCTGTCTTGAGTCAAAAATTTGAAATAAAAGTAAGCAAAAGCATAGGATCATTGCGATGGTCAGACCGATACGAATTCCTTTATTGATTCGTTCGTTGAGTTTCATTCGTTCCTTGTCTCTGTAGTCAAACAAAAAATTAGGGGCAGATTCTTGATAGTCAGACATCACCAGTCCAACTGCGGGTGTAAAATGTTCTCCGACAACAGTGGGATTTTTCGCTTTATACTCAACAAACTGTGGTACGCCGGGGCCAATAACATCAAGAGAAGAAACATTTATATCCAGTTCGGTTGATATAAATTGTGTGATTGAATTAAACCGACTCACCGGTCCTTCTATATATAAATGATTGATAACGTCTTCTGAGTATAATGTGTTAAAGTGCTGAAATGTCCGTTCAATTTGTCTAAGCAGCCTTTCTACAGCTGGAAAAATAAATTTAAAAATTTGGTTTTGATCAATACAGTTTTCACTATCCACTAATTCAGGTTGGCAACTCTGGCTAATATTTTTTAGCAATATATTTCTTGCATAATCCAAACTGAACATATGTTCAGTCTGCGTACTGTTGGTATAACTTGCTTTAAGTTTTTCAGACAATGATTCGGACATAGAGTTGAAGCAAGCTTTTATCTTTCGCGTCAGAATTAAGTAACCACGACGGTAAATACTAATTTTTGAGTAAGCCTGACCGATGCTAAGTGTCGCTATGGTATCGCCTGAGCCTGATAGAAGGTCGCCTTGAAGTAAATTCTGAGTTGAAAATTCTGGTATGGAAATTCCTGCCAACGGATACCCTGCTTTAAAGAAAAGATCTTTGAGCAAAGTGATTTGCTGCTTTGGAATGGTATAGACCATTACCGCCGTTTTTCCAATACCTTTTTGAGTGACATCTCCAATCAGTTCATAGTTCATATATGTGAGTTCATCATCAAAGTTCATTTCATTTTTAGCGGTCCAAAATATGGTATTGGCAAGCTGTTTTTCCTGTACCTGAGGAATCAAAATATGTTTGACATCCGCTTTTTCAGAAGAAACGAATGCCCATAGACGAATTTGTTTGGAGTCCCCGACAAAATCTTTGATATAGTTGGATATGCTTTGGGGATTTATTGGCTCAGAATCTGTATCAACTGGGGGGTATTGGTTGACCTGACAATCAATTAGTTTCCATGATCCTTTAGCTGCTGCACCAATTTTGACAAGTGTTATGTCACTTTCACGAATGTTCAACCCCACAATTATACTATTACTGTCTGGGCTCGCCTTTGGTGGCAAATCAGTTGCGGATGCTTCCGCGTTGACATCATTTTTCACGTCATTATTGCGAATTAATGTCAGCAATTGTTCTGTGGATGTTATTTCATCATCTGGTAACAATGTGTACTTCCTACTTATAAAAATTTATTATTTCAAACAGCTTGACTCAATAAAAAATTTCTCAAACTTTGTCAAGGAAAGGATAAAAAAAATAATATTAGCCTTTGCTAAAGAATTTGTTTTTTTTCTTTGAGTACTTGAGTTCAGTCAATGTAAGCGTAATTAACATAAATTATTAAAATTAAATCATTTAATTTTTTATTGTATTTTATTTGATTATGGACGCTTTTTCTGTTTACAGGATTTCTTGTTTTGTTAGCGAAACGTGAATCTCGATTGGTCAGGTGCAGGAAGATTTAATTTCTAAGGTTAAATAAATGACGGAGAGAGAGGGATTCGAACCCTCGGTGGAATTTTCACCCCACACTCGCTTAGCAGGCGAGCGCCTTCAGCCAGCTCGGCCATCTCTCCCTTGTTGAATAAAAAACGGAGGGGGTAGGATTCGAACCCACGGAGCTTTGACACTCAACGGTTTTCAAGACCGCCGCCTTCAACCACTCGGCCACCCCTCCAAATTTTGAATGCTTATATACTATTTTTTATTTGTGTGTCAAATAAAAAATGAAAAATATTCGTAATGGTTCCAGGATTGTTAAATTTAACTGATACTGTTTGTTTTTAATTAGAGCTTGAAGAAATTAAAAAAAAATGCCAATATAAGAAATGTTAATACAGCATGACCCTGGTTATCTTTTCGTCCCTTTTTCTTGATCTTCGTCTTAGCCGTAACTAAGATCGTAAAAATGCCAAGTGGCCGAAACGATGATCAATGCCTTTACGAACAATATGACAGAAGTATCAATTGATTAATATCATAAAAAATTAGAATCACATAAAAGTATGGATAAAAATATACACATTACATTTATATTATCGCTCACAATATTTGTTTTTGGAGGCGGTATTTCCGGTTATATGCTCATAGAGCAATGGAGTTTTATGGAATCTCTCTACATGACAGTGATTACGCTCGGTACTGTTGGTTATGGAGAAGTGAAACCCATGAGCCAGGCCGGTCATGTTTTTACAATGTTTTTGATTCTTACTGGGGTTGGCTTTTTTGCGTATGTTGGCTCAACCCTGGTGCAATTTACAGTTGATGGAAGATTAAAAGATATATGGGGGAGACGAAGATTGGACAAACAAATCAGTACATATAAAAATCATTTTATCATATGTGGATATGGTCGTATCGGACGGGTCTTACTTCAACAGCTTATGCCAAAAATTCCTGAAATGGTTGTGATAGAACAAGATCCCAATTTATTGCCAATTATGGAGGAAGATGGTATTACCTATGTTCATGGATCATCGACTGAAGAGAAAACATTACTCAGAGCCGGGATCAAAAATGCACATGGGTTAGTGGCTGTTTTGGGTGAAGATACGGACAATGTGTTTCTCGTTTTGACCGCACGTCAACTAAATCCCGATCTTTTTATTGTTGCCCGCGCCTGTCATGAAGCCTCGAAAAAAACATTAATAGCTGCAGGCGCTGATCGTGTTGATTCTCCCTACGATGTGGGGGCTGTCAGAATGGCACAAGCGATCATCCGGCCCACAGTACTCAATTTTTTAGACTATGCTTTTGCAAGAAAACAACATGATATTCAAATGGAAGAAATTAAAGTTCGGGGAACATCCGGGCTCCTGGACTGTACTTTACAAGAATCTGGTATTCGTCAAAAGTTTAATTTGATATTAATTGCTATTCAAAAAAGAGATGGACAAATGCTATTTAATCCGTCATCAAAAACGTGTTTGAATGAAGGCGATACAGTTGTCGCGTTAGGTCATCCCGACGACCTGGCTTCATTTGATGAAACATTGGACCCCAAATAACTATATATAAGGATAACAATATAATGCTAGATATTAAATTTATTCGTCAGAATATTGAAAAAGTTCAAAATGGTATTGCCCATCGTAGTGGTGAAAGCCATATTGACCTGCATTCATTTATTGAAACCGAATCAAATTATCGTCATATATTAAATGAAATCGAATCATTGAGAACTAAGAGAAATGAAGTATCCGGTCAGATTGCTAAGATGAAAAAAAATGGAGAGGATGCTTCTGAAATCACTTTAGAAATGCGCAAGGTTTCTAAACAGATCAAAGAAATGGAAGGCAAACTTACGGAATATGGTCTGACATTAAAAGATACGCTTCTTGAGATTCCAAACATCCCACACGAATCTGTTCCATTTGGGCTTGATGATTCCCAGAATGTTGAAATTCGAACGGTTGGAACACCTCCAACATTTGATTTTACACTCAAACCCCATTGGACTCTTGGGGAAAATTTACATATTTTGGATTTTGAGAGAGCGGCGAAAATAACAGGTGCTCGTTTTCCTTTATATTTTAAAGAGGGTGCCCAAATGGAGCGGGCATTGATTCAATTCATGTTAGATATTCATACAAAAGAGCATGGATATATTGAAACCCTCCCACCATTTATCGTAAACAGGACGACGATGACCGGAACCGGTCAACTGCCTAAATTCTATGAAGATCTTTTTAAACTTGAAAAAACAGACTATTTTCTTATTCCTACAGCAGAGGTCCCTGTTACCAATATTTTTCGTGATGAAATCTTGTCTGCAAATGACTTACCAATTTACTATACAGCATATACGCCATGTTTTAGGGCAGAAGCCGGTTCCTATGGTAAAGATACGCGTGGTTTGATTCGGCAACATCAATTTAATAAAGTTGAATTAGTAAAGTTTGTTCATCCAGAAAATTCTTATAATGAATTGGACACGTTATTGGCAAATGCAGAAACAATTTTACAACGACTGGAACTACCCTACCGTATTGTGAATCTTTGTTCTGGCGATTTAGGTTTTTCAGCAGCCAAAACCTATGATATAGAAGTATGGATGCCAGCTCAAAATAAGTATCGCGAAATTTCTTCGTGTAGCAACTTTGAATCATTTCAGGCGCGTCGTGCGAATATAAGGTTCAAAGAGGAAGGTAAAAAAGGAACACAATTTGTTCATACGCTCAATGGCTCCGGCTTAGCTGTTGGTCGAACATTTGCTGCCATTCTTGAAAATTTTCAAACAGCAGGTGGTGATATTGATATTCCTGATGCCTTACAACCATACATGGGTGGATTGAAAACGATTAAAAGTAAATAGAACAAAAGATTAAAAAAGCGCAACCCAAATTGAGGCATGACTCAATTTTTCAATAGCAAAAGATGAGTAACTCGGTTATAATGAGAACGTTGTTGTTCAATGCAGTTCCAGTTTTTCAAAAGCCAAGACAAAAAAAACTTGAACACCACGTTATAAATTTTGTAAATAAATAGGAATTAAAACTATGGATTTATCTGAGTTTCCTGAAGATATAAGAAATTACATTCATCCCACAGTTAATGGACATTATGAATATCATTGCCTGAATTGTAATAAGACTTGGGATATAGATTGTCTGTTATATACATGTCCTTCATGCGGACATGTCCTGATGATCGAAGATGAACAATCAGATCGATTCAAACGATTGACAGATAAACAGTGGCACAAAATTTTCAATTACCGAAAGTTATTAAATATTCAGGGATTAAAAGGTATCTTTCGTTATCATGAATTCATTGGTTCAGTTTTACCGATAGACTCATTGGTATATCTTGGAGAAGGACATACGCCCATGATTGAAGCGAATAAAGTACTTCAAGAAAGCATGGGGATTTGTTTTTATTATAAAAATGATGGTCAAAATCCGAGTGCATCATTTAAAGACAGGGGCATGGCCTGTGCATTAAGTTATATTAACCATTTGATTCTGTCTGGAACGTTGTCAGAAGTTCTTGCAATTTGTGCATCGACAGGAGATACATCTGCAGCCGCAGCTTTATATGGTTCATATCTTGCTCCCTATATTAAAACAGCTGTTCTTCTACCGTATAAAAAAGTTACCCCGCAACAATTGTCACAACCTTTAGGCAGTGGTGCAAAAGTTTTTGAAATTCCTGGCGTATTTGATGATTGTATGAAGGTTGTTGAAGCATTAGCAGATAAATACCATGTAGCGTTATTGAATTCAAAAAACGCATGGCGAATCTTGGGCCAAGAGTCATATTCCTATGAAATTGCTCAAGATTTTGATTATCAACTTTCAACTGTTGCGCTAGTTGTTCCAATCGGAAATGCGGGTAATATAACAGCCGTGATGAATGGATTTATCAAGTTTTTTAATGCAGGCATTATAAAAGAATTGCCTCGAATTATTGGAGTGCAGTCTAGCCATGCGGATCCAGTCTTTCGATATTACCAGGAAAAAGACATTCACAAACGACAGTTCAAGCCTATTACTGTTAAACCGAGTGTGGCCCAGGCAGCCATGATTGGTAACCCCGTTTCCATGCCTCGGGTAATTGATCGTGTTAATTGTTACAATGAATTATCTGGCAAGGAAAATGTTTTTTTTGTACAGGTAACAGAACAGCAAATAATGGATTGTCAGATAATGGCCAATAAAAATGGTCACATTGCCTGTACACATGGCGGAGAATGTCTGGCAGGAATGAGTTGTGCGGTTGACGAAAAAATTATTGACGATCAATATCGTGTGGTTCTCAATTCAACTGCCCATGCACTTAAGTTTGCCGGATTTCAGGATCAATACTTTCAGGATACTTTTTTACCGGAATTTGAAATCACCCCAAAAAAAGAACTTCAGAATTATCCAGAGCTGATCTCGCCACAAGAAGCACCGGTTCCTAAACCTGGATTTCCTCTAGATCCGGAAGAATTTGATCAATTTGTAGAAAAAACATCAACGGAAATCGCATTATGTCTTCAACTCAAAAAACGCAATATTTAGTACAGGTTATACTGCTCATTCTGTTTTTATTCATATGGAGCTGTCAATCCGTTGATCAGGTACAAAAGAAACAGGCTGAATCGTTAAAAAATCTTGGTGAAGCTTATTTACGCCAGGGAAATTTTAATTCAGCATTGCGGACCTTGTTTGAAGCTCAAGGTTTGACACCACGCGATCCATATATTCAAAACGATATGGGCTTAGCTTATTTGGGAAAAAAACGTCCCGACCTGGCAATTGACCACTTTAAAAAAGCGATCGCAATCAAGCCCCAATATCCAGATGCCATAAACAATCTCGGTATTGCTTATCTGGAAAACAAAAAGTACCTTAAAGCAATCCAGTGCTTTAACGATACGCTCAGTGATTTGATATATGCTACACCGCATATTCCTTTAGCAAATTTAGGACGTGCTTATCTTGAAATGAATGATTATGACAAAGCCATTTCATATTATAAACGCTCGATTGACATGTTATATGATTTTGCGATTGCTCATCGTGGACTGGGCCAGACTTATACCGCCCAAAAAAAGTACAGAAATGCCATTGTGTCCTTTAAGGAAGCTATTCGGATAGCACCTCGGTTTGCTGATGCCCATTATGAATTAGCTCAAATATATGCCAAGCAACAAAAATATCCCAATGCTGTTCAACACTATCATCAAGCCATTCGTTACTCATCAAACATGAGTTTCAAAAGAAAGGTTCAAACAGCCCTTGATCAGATCCAACCTTTTGAAATGGATTATCAATTCTGAAATATCTCTTTGAAATCAAATAATTATAAAATATTGCCGCAATGCAGAAAATATTGCTTGACATTTATGCCGCAGTGCGTTATTTTAATCTATCACGGCATCATGGTGGAGCCTGAATAATAATTGGTGTATCTGATAAATGCACCGCTAACATGAAGGAGAGTAATCATGAAAATAAAAATAATACTCCATAAACGCATAGCTGAGTTCAAGGCGTTAAAGCAGGATTACCACCAAAGATTGACGTCTGTGAACAGCTACATTGACAAATGTGTTTTTAATTCACTGAATCCTTTAATTAATTATGTAAACCAACAGAAAGGATGCATTCGTGAGTATCATAATAAGATTGAACAGCAAGCCAAATCCTTTTGCGCAGAACTATATAACACCTTGCAATTTACGATGATGTTTATGTTTTCGCGTCCAGCAGCCGCAGGATATGCCAAGCCATGTGATATGGGGACTTTGTGCATATAAGGGTTGAAAAATAAGTCGGCCACGCATTTTGGGTGACTTAAAACATAATAATATGTAAAAACCGATTGAATAAAACAAGGAGGTCTTATGTTTTCAATAAAAGATTTACAAAGTAATGTTGCAAATATATCTCGTTCTGCATGGCTGGCATCATTGGGTGCAATTGCAACTGTCAGTCAGGAAAGTAAACAGATTGTTGAGATCGTTTCTCAATGGAATTCGAAACAGTCTGTTGTTGATTTTAGAAACAAATACCACCAGGTATTAACTAATTTTAAAGCGTCCGTGGGCAGCCTGATTAATCAAATGTCCATGCCTAAATTTGCAACAGTCTCGTAACTGAGACATAAACCCAATATGATAAAGGAAGATCTCATAATGGAAAGTATGGCCAGACTCATCAAACGATATGGCAGTCGAAAACTGTATGATACAAAAGAAAGCACCTATGTATCTTTGGAAAAGATTGCTTCGTGGATTCGTGAAGGTCAAAAAATACGCGTAATCGATAAGAAAACCTCTGAGGATTTAACGGGTCAGATTTTAACGCATATTATTTCTGAGGAAGGCCGTCAAGGAAAATCATTTTTATCCATTGATCTTTTGCATGATCTGATCCGTGTTGGAAATAAAACGGTCAGCGATGGCGTTGAGCACATTCAGCAAAAAGTGGATAAAGTAGATCGATATGTTCATAAAAAAGTTGATAATTTTGTTCAATCCTCATTGGATCAAATAGGACCTGTAAGGCGGATGCGTGATGAAATGGCTGCATTAAAAAAGCGTGTCGAGGAGTTGGAATCTTCCTTACAGGCTATTGATCCTGTTCTTCATGATTGACAGTAATCATGATACAAAAAAGGGCGTATAATGAAATATGTTTCTTCAAATTTTCAGATTGGACGATATATATGGTTGACAGGTTTAGGTATTGTATTTGTTCTTGGAAAAGAAAGCTTTATTTTTCTTAAAAATCTAAAAAAGGTGAAAGCTTATTTAGAACAAATACAGTATCCACCTGTCATATTATTGAATGATGTTTTAACAAATATTGCCAACGTTGCACCAGACGCACTAGATGGATTAGTTGATACGCTAGAAAGTTTATTCTTTCCTGAAAGTGGCAGCCTTTGTGCTGAAATTGACTGGGTAACTGAAGCATGTTTACCATTTGAATAATTTTTTTTACCTGTCCTTATGTGACAGGCTATTATGATGAGAGGTGTCTAATGCCTGATAAAGCAGAAAAATTAATTGACGAAATAAAAGAATCTGCAAGCAAAATTTGGCTTGCGGGCCTGGGTGCTTTGAGTATGACTGATGGTGAAGGATCAAATTTTTTCAAAAACCTGGTTAAAAAAGGACAGGATTTTGAAAATATGAGCATGGATCAAATCAAAAAAGTCAAAGATATTCTCAAAGAAACATTAAAGGATAGTGTTACAGAACGTGTAAAAGATCATGTTCGTGATACACGTGCCAAAGCTGAAAATGTTTGGGAAAAGATTGGCGGAAAAATTGAGGGAACCAGAACAATCGCAGAAAGTGTATGGGAAAAACTTGAAGAACGTTTTGAAGAACGAATCGCTACTGCGCTTAATCGCTTTGGCGTCCCAACAGGTGAAGAAATATCAAAACTAACCAAACGTGTTGAAGAATTGGCTGATATTGTTGAAAACCTAAAAAAAGCTCAGGATAATGGAACATCCGAATAACAATTCCCCCGATTAAACCAACTTTGAACGGCGATCCTTACATTGTGATTCTGATATTTTGGGGTCCCGTTTTAAGTTGGTTTTATATTGCATTCGCATTGGTACTTGCAAATTTCTAGCCTATTCTCAAAGATCCTAAAAAACTAATTGCGAAAAATCATAAACAGTAATATAGAAGAATTTAATTCAATTAAGAAATTGATTAAACGAGATCAATTAGCAAGACAGAAAAACATTTAAGTTTGACTGGCTTTATAAAAATAGATACCGATATTGATCAAAGTTTTGTAAAAGTATGTTAAGTGGAGGCGTTAATGGGAATCACCTTTGTGCAAAAGAGTGATTTAAATAATCCTAAACCAAATCCTAAAATGGCTTTGGTATTATCTGGCGGGGCTGTTTCAGGAGGCGCATTTAAATTAGGCGGCCTGAATGCCTTGTCGAATTTTATGATAAATAAGAGTATTCGGGATTTCGACATTTTTGTTGGAGTTAGTGCTGGTTCCATTCTATCAATATTCTTAGCAAATGGTGTTCCAACATCAGAAATATCAAAAAGCATGAGCGGTCGAAAAGGAATGTTGGATCCCATAATGGCTTCAGAATTTTATTATTTAAATTATAAAGAATTTATCTCAAAACCATTGATGATGTTTGGTGATCTTGTCACACGTTTTCCTCGCGTTTTATATCATTTTCTAAAATCGAATAATGTTTTCAGGGCCGAATTTCGACGGCGCTTACTAATTGCTCTTGCGAACCCAATCTATGAAAATTTTGAATCTATATTTACGCTTGCAACTGAGGTCGATCTGGATAAACAACACAATGCATCTATTCCCTGGGGGTATATTCCCAATGGTATCTTTAATACGGACAATTTTGAAAAATCAATACGACTGAACCTGGAAAGAAATCGATTGCACAATAATTTTAAAGAGTTATATGAGAGTCGTGGCAAGCGACTGTATATTGCAGCAACCAAGCTAGACACTGCGGAACGCGTTATTTTTGGACCTGATGAAATGAGCGAAGTATCGATATCTAAAGGTATGCAAGCCTCAATAGCGGTACCTATTTTTTATAAACCGGTAAGAATAAATGGTTCAGATTACATTGATGGTGGGGTCATAAAAACGGCAAGCATGGACGTAGCCATTGATAAAGGGGCTGACCTTGTCATTTGCTACAACCCATTTCGTCCGATTAATTTTGAGTTATATTCTGAGCGCGAAAAACGTAAACATCGTTTGAATATTGCAGATGATGGTCTATATGCACTTATTAATCAGGTTTTTCGAACAATGCTTCACACTCGCTTGATGCATGGGATGGAATATTATCGCAAAGACCCTGGCTTTAAGGGTGATATCATTTTAATTGAACCAACAGATTATGATCACAAATTTTTTGATATGAATCCCCTCGCATTTTGGGAACGACGAAAAGCGGCAAAACGTGGTTATGAGTCTGTAAAAGAATCTATCAGCCTAAATTATGAATTGCTTCAGAAAATTTTAAACGCCTATGATATAGTAACGAGTTGGGAATTTGCTCAAAATCCTGAAGAAATGTATCGTCGCCAACATGAAGATATGTTGAATTAGTTCCAATTTCTGTCGGAAATACGACAATATATGAAAATCATATCTCCTTACAATCCCCGTCGGATATATGCAATATTTACTTTTGTGATGACAGTTTTTTTGATCATCATGAAACGAAAGCGATTCTTTGGCTTAAAACCCTTGTCTCCTATTAAATTCAAAGAAACGATTGACCAACTGGGTGTATGTTTTATCAAGTTTGCACAGATACTTGCAACACGAGCAGATTTTTTTCCGCCAGAATATCTTCAAAAACTTAAACTACTTCATGATGAAGTTGACCCCATGCCTTCAGATGCTTTCAAAAAAGTATTCAACAAAGCTTTTGGCCGTCATAATCCATTTTCTCGTTTTGATAAAACACCCATTGCAAGTGCATCAATCGGCCAGGTCCACATCGCCTATCTAAAAGATCATATCTGTGTTGCTGTGAAGTTAAGACGTTTTGGAATCAAGGAAAAAGTCAAAGCGGACATCAAAATATTGCGCGCGCTAAATAAATTGTTCAGGCCTATGTTTTCAAGCTATACCAATAATTCGATAGAAACTCTGATTATGGAGTTTTCAGAAATGATCTTGCTTGAAATTGACCTTCGCAATGAACTTGAAAATCTGCGTGAATTTTCTGCAATTTATGCAAAAGAAGGTGTTGTTTTTCCCAAAGCATATGCGAAATTTAGCAGTGAATATGCTCTGGTGATGAGTTATGAATCTGGTATCCGATTAAGCGACATGATCCGGACACCCCAATCGACAATGAATAAAAATCAGTTCGATTTTAACTGTATTATGGGACAATTGATTCGTTTTTATATTGTTCAAATATTGGTAAAAGGTGTATTTCATGCAGATCCGCATCCAGGAAATCTTTTAATCAATTCCGATGGAAAACTTGTCATTCTTGACTTTGGGATGGTCAAACGGATATCCAATGAAACACGTATTGCCATCATTGAAATGGTAAAAGCCGCATATGAATACGAATTTGAACGGTTTATTGCAGCATGTAAAAAATTGGGGATTATTGCCTATGAAGCCCCACAGGCACAAATACAAGAATATGCAAAACGTGTATTTGATATTTTTGGTGATGACCATCTCAGTGCTTCGACCATGCAGGATTTGGCATTTGAGCTTTTAGGGTCCATGCAGGATTTTCCATTCAAGTTACCCCAGGATATTATTTATGTAATTCGGGCCGGTGTCATGATTGAGGGACTGGGAACGTCAAGGATTGAAAACTTTAACAGTGTGAAAGATATTTTTCCATTGTTAAAAACCTATATTCCACAAGCTCTTTTTTTGGAAGATCAGTTAATACAGTCTTTTTTTAAAGAAGTACAGAACTTCCCATTGATCTTGAAACGTATCCGAGACATTTTTTACCATTTTAACGATGGTTCCATGTCCATGAACGTCTCAAAAGATCAGATGGAATGGATGGAAAAAGAGGTTCGAAACTATATCAAACATCTCGTGATTGGTTTTATGCTCATATTTTTTGGCATTGCTATGTTGAATGCCGTTTTTTCAGGTCACCAACTCTTAGGTTGGATTGCCTTGCTTTTAGGTTCGCTAAAAGTTATTTATAGCTTGTAGACTTACCAATACTTTCCTTTTTTATCATAGATGTCGCACATTGCATTTTTCCAACGATCAATTTTTCGTTCAGTATTTGCAAGCGCTTCATTTATTTCATCACGATTAAACGGTTTAGAAATAAAATCATTGGCACCCGCCTGATACGCTTGCAATAAATTATTTGACTGATCAGTTGCTGAAAGGACAATTACCTGAACCATCGGATATTCTTTGCGGATGGTCTTTAAGAGGGTGATACCATCCATTTTGGGCATATGAATATCAGTTATGACGATCAATCCATAATCCTGTGACAAAATCTCCAAAGCCTCAGCACCTGAATGCGCAGATATAATTTCCCAGTCAGTAAGCATCCCTTTTAGTAAGGCATGGGCTGTAATATCATCATCAACAAAAAGAATGCGTTTCATATTTTTTTTCCTTTTTTTCGAATCGTCCTGTAAATAATAACTTGAATTTGACAATTTATAAAGTATTATAAAGAAAATTCATTAATTGATCAAGAATAATTTTTTTTACTATAATAATTTATTACTATTGCGAGTAAGTACTGAATATGTTATTTTAATCAATAATTAAAAAATATATATCATTAACACATGAAAGAGTTTTAACGGGCAACCCGATAATTCAAAACAGAGAAAGACAATTATGACTTTCAAATATTTAATAAGATAAGGCGCGCTTATGCAACAAAATATCAAAAAGAAAATCAACCAGTTAATTACGATAGCGGTAAAAAGTATGAATGAAGGAAACTATGATACTGCTATCAAAATTCTTACCAAAGTTATTGACTTTCGTCCAAACGATTCAAATATATTTTATAATAGAGGCCTCGCATATTATGGTGCAAAAGATTATGCGCAGGCCATCGAAGATTACTCTCGCGCAATTCGTATCAATCCAAATTTTGAAAAAGCTTATAACAATCGTGGTCTGGTATATTTCGAACAGGGGAATTATGATTGGGCAATTGAGGACTATCAACAGGCACTGAAAAAGAATCCTGGATTTGATAAAGCTTATTATAATCTAGGTGTTGCATACTATCTCAAAGGGGACAATAAAAATACGCTTACCTATTTTGCAAAAGCCATTCAGCTGAATCCCAATTATGATAAAGCTCACTATAATCTTGGCGTGGCATATTTGGAGAAAGGCGACCATATTACTGCTATTAGACATTATAGCCGGGCCATTGCTTGCAATAAAAGTAATGAACAAGCATTTTTCAATCGTGGCGTTGCATACTCTAGCATTGGAAAATCAAAAGAGGCCTACACAGATTATTCATCAGCAATCAAAATTAATGATCGTTATTACAAGGCATACAACAATCGTGGTATTATTTTAGCCAAAGCAGGCCAAATACAGCTTGCTCATGCTGACTTTTCTAAAGCGATTGCCTGTCAGAACAAAGATGAAAAGGCCTTTTACAATAGAGGTTATGTCAATAAAAAGCGGAACCATATTGATGATGCTTTCAAAGACTTTTGTGAGGCCATGAAGCTGAACTCTAAAAGTGGGAATGTTAAGCATGCCTTTCAAAATTTTACACAAATGAGTTTCTCTGGTGACCCTGCTCGAAAGCACGTTGGCCTCATGTATCAATATCAGGGAGAAAACAAGAAAGATATCATAAAATTATCAAAAAAAGTGAAACTTGAAGGTGATGAAACATATGTTATTTACAACCGTGGATTGCTTTATTACTGTCATAATGAAAACAAAGATGCTGCCATATCATTTTCAAAAGTAATTCACTCAAATCCAAAAGATGATAGAGCTTTCAATAATCGGGGGACAGTTTTTTTCAATGCCGATGAAATTGAAGCTGCTTTCAAAGATTTTTCTACTGCGATAACGATTAATCCAGAAAACAACAAAGCGTTATTTAACAGGGGGTTATTGCTGTGTCAAAAAGGTCATTTAAAAGAAGGTATCTCTGATTATATGAAAGCATTGAATTCTGACCCAAAAAGTGCTGTTCTTCATTTTAATATCGCATTGGCCTTATACTATCAGGGAGATCCTAAGACTGCAATTGACTATTTTTCAAAATCTATCAAATTGAATGCAGATAATGATAAAGCTTACAATAATAGAGGGGTTGCATATTTCAATATGGGCGAGATGGATCAGGCGCTACGCAATTATGAAATAGCAATTTCAATTAACCCCAAAATTGCCAAACCATATTACAATCGCGGTCTTGTGAATGCGAAGGTGGGAAATGTGAACCAATCGGTCAATGATTTTTTAATGGCGATGAAATTTCCAAAAGGTACTGAAACCTTCAATATGGGAGTGGTTTATGGTTTTCGGCGAAAAAAATAACATCTCACTGAATAGATTCTTTTGAAAGTAAAAAAAAATTAGTAAGTAGCGTATGAAAATACCAGGAAAAAGGTGATGATTCATGCATGATGCCGGAAACGTTATTGATGTTTTATTCATGGGTTTCAGGCATGGTTATTGCCAAATAAAAACAATTGTTGACCTTTTCCTAAAAAAAAGTTAATTTAGTAATTTTTTATATACCAAATTGACTCATAGGGATTTATACAAATTGTACTTTTTTCTATTCAGGTTTTCATCTGAATGAATGGTCACAATTTAATAATAATTTTTCAACAGAGTCAGTCAATAGCTAAGGAATGCTTAGAAAATAACATACTCATTTTTCTTGATCGTCCAAAAAATAATGTCGTGTAGAGACGTCTCTACACGACATTTACCCCAAAACGAACAATACCAATAATGGGAAAGTTATTTTCAAAGAATTCCTAACTAAAAAATTATAATCATTTCAATTTTAATGAAAAATGGGATTAAAAGAATATGGAAGGGATAAGTAGCTGGATAGATGAAAACTATGGGAATACATCTGAAAAAAAAACTGTATCATATCGGTTTTTTTGCTTATGCTTAGCATTTACAAGTGTTTGGATGTTTTTTTTGGGAATAAGTGTGGGCCGGAATACCTGCCCAATTCGATTTAATACAGAGCCGTTCATGACACAGCTCTCTAAATGGATTGAATCGGATGTTAATAAACAAAAGGAATATGCAAGGAAAGTCAATAGCCAGGATAAGAAACTGGAAATTAACTTTGAAGCCTTAAAGGACGCGCATGTTGATTTAATACCTCATGCGAAGAATAAAAAACAGTTACGAAACAATACAGTTATTAAACCTGAAAAAGATTTGGTCACAAAACGGTCGACCAAAAAAAGAACTATCGGCCATTTTGCTTTGTCCCCGGACACAGATTCCACTGATTTATCTGATTGTATTACGTTGCAGACTGCCGCGCTAAAAAATTCACATGCAGCCGTTGAAATGGCAAAAAAACTAAAACGTATGGGCTTTCCTGCATACACTGTCAGTATCAACATTCCTAAAAAAGGGTTATGGCATCGTGTACGAGTAGGCACATTTTCATCAGTGCAAGAAGCAAGGCAAATGAAAGATAGCTTGCAAAAAAATAATATCGAGTCTATTATTGTCCCATTTGTTCGGGGCGATGATTATAATTTTGCCAATGCAAAAGATCATATTATATTTCCAGAATCATGATAAAATGAGGTATCTATGTCAATCACCAACAAAGACATTCAACATATTGCTGAACTGGCAAGATTAAATCTAGCAACTCAGGAAATTGAAACTTTTACGCATCAATTTGGCAATATTTTAAATTATATGGAAAGACTAAACAAGATAGTTACAGACAATGTTTTACCCATGAACCATCCAAGTCAAATGATAAATGCCTTTCGTGATGATCGTGTTGGACCATCAATTTCAACTGAAAAGGCGCTTTCCAATGCACCGGAAAAAGATGAAAATGCTTTTATTGTGCCAAAAGTTGTGGGTTAATTAACACAGGAACATAACATATAATCAGTTCATTCCTAAAAAAATACGACGGAAATAATTATGGATAAAAGATTGACTTTCTATGGTTGCAATCTCTCAAAAGACATGCTCAATAAACTTCAAGTTCAATTACAAGAATCGAACTTAACATCTGCTCAATTGATTAAAAATGAAACGACTCAGGAAAATACTGAGCCTAAAATTGAGATAAGCCTTTCTGATTTCTTAATTTTGCTTAATCAATTCAAGCAAAAAAATATAACAATTCAGGAGTTAGAAACAAAACTAGACCTTTCTTTGCGTCGTGTTACGCAGTTAAAAAAAACAAGTGAACATGCAGATACTGCAAAGAATCATTTCTTTGCAAATATGAACCACGAAATTCGCACCCCTTTAAATGCAATTGTTGGCATGACTGACTTGCTGATGGATACAGATCTTAATTCAGAACAATTGGAATATGCAGAATCCGTAAAAGTCGCATCTAAAAGTCTTCACTATTTTGTTAACGATCTGCTTGATTTTTCAAAACTGGAAAAGGAAGAACTGGATCTTGATTTGATGGATTTCGATTTTCGCGTTGCCATTGAAGAAGTTGTCGATATTTATACAGCACGTGCATTTTCAAAAGGTCTCGACTTTTCATGTATGATTGACCATCGGATCCCGCATATTATGCATGGCGATCCTGCAAGGCTACGCCAGATACTGTCTCATCTGGCAGATAATGCAATAAAATTTACTGTGGGGGGCTGGATTGCTATTGATGTCAGATATGTTCGTGAAATCGACCAATTTATTGCCATTCGTTTTGAAATTACAGACACAGGAATCGGGATCAATACGGATGATCTTGAATCCATACTTACGCCATTCACACAAGGAGATGGCAGTCTCACGCGCAAGCATGGCGGAATCGGCATGGGGTTAACTCTCTCTCGTCGATTGATTGACCTGATGGGAGGTTCTTTCGAGATTTCATCCAATGATGAAAATGGGACTTCTGTAACAGTCCATTTGACATTTGAAAAACAAAAAAGCAATACTGAAAACCCTGGTTATTGTGCAGATCTTTCAGGCAAACACCTTTTAATTGTTGATAAAAACGAAACCAATCGACATGTGCTTCGGGAAATGCTGCGGCTGTGGTCGTGTACCTATGATGAACTTGATAGCGGTGAAGGTGCCCTTCAAAAACTTCAGGCAAATCCCGCATTTGATGCAGTTATTTTTGACATGGAACTGCCAGATATGAATGGAACGGAACTGATTCAAAAAATTAAAGACTCACAATCGTTTCATAATATTAAAACATTAATGATTACATCATTAGGGAAGCGCGGTGATGCTGTTCGACTTAAAAATATGGGACTGTCAGGATACCTGACCCGACCTGTTCGACATGCTGTCTTGCATGATGCCTTAGCTGAATTACTTGACGACTCCCAAAAGGCCTTCCCAAATACAGAACCTTTGATCACTAAATATTCCGTTCAGGAAAACAAAAAACGTCGTATGCGAATTCTTCTCGTTGAAGACAGCATTGTAAACCAGCAAATAGCAACAAAAATTATTGAAAAATTGGGCTTTCGTGTAGATGTGGCATCAAATGGTGAGGAAGCAATAAAAGCACTTTCTAGTCTAAATTATGATATTGTTTTTATGGATGTCCAAATGCCAGTCATGGATGGTATTGAAGCAACACGTCACATTCGAACAGGAACGCGTAAAACCCTGAATCCAGATACGCCAATTATTGCAATGACGGCCCATACGCTTCCAGGTATTCAAAAAAAATTCCAGGACGTTGGCATGAATGGTATCATCATTAAACCCATTCATCCTGATGAAATATTGAATTGTATTAAAACACATGGCAGTTATTCACCCTCAAAGAAGGAACAAATACAAGCGTCTATAAATGAAACTATCCCAAAAAAGCATGAAGCACCTAAAGACATTCATGAAAAACCAGATACTAAAAAATCTTCTATCTATAATCGAGAATCATTGCTTCAACGTTTAGATGGAGATGAAGAGCTTTTTCATGAAATAATTTCAGATTTTCTAAATGATATTCCGGAGTTGAGCGAAACACTCAAAATGGCTATTGATCAGAAGGATTATAAAACAATTTCATTTATCGCATTTACGATAAAAGAAGGCGCAACTGATATTTCTTCAGAGCCTATCGTGGAAGTCTGCGATCAACTAGATAGTGCAGGAAAATCACATAATATTGAAAAGGTTCATAGTCTATATAAATCTTTTCAAATGCTAATCAATCAGTTTAAAGATGCTGTTTTACCTCAAAAATCTGAAACTGATTTCTTGATCCTGATTGTTGAAGATGAACCCACCAATCAAAAACTCATGGCACAGCTTTTAAAAAAGAAAAACTATGACTTTGAAGTTGTCGCAAATGGAAACGATGCGATTACGGCAATGAAAAAGAAACGTTTTGATCTTGTATTCATGGATGTTCAATTACCAGGGATGGATGGCATGGAAACGACACAACGCATTCGATATCATGAGCCTGATATTATCAAACCTGATGTTCCTGTCATTGCTGTTTCTGCCCATGCGCTCAAGGACGACCAGAAGCTCTTCAGTAAATCTGAAATGGATGATTTTATTGAAAAGCCCATTCAACAAGAACTTCTTTTTAAAAAAATAGAGTATTATATGAATAATCAACCCGCACAAAAAACGTCGATCCAATTTGATCGTGAAGAACTGATGGACCGCATTGGTAACGATCAATCCATATATGAAAGCACAGTTCGTTTTTTCAAGGCGCATGTTGCAGACTTATTGTCACAGATAAACGTTGCGATTGAGAACAATAATTCAGAGGAAGTAAGCAATATCGCTCATATGCTAAAAGGTGTTACTGCAAACATGTCAACAAAAGAAATGTCTGAGACGGCTCTCGAATTAGAAAATGCTGCCAAGGAAGATCAACTTGATCACGCCTCTAAAATTCTCAACGAGCTTAAGGCACAATTTGACGTTGTTCAGAATTGTTTTTAAACAGGAGGAACGAATGACTTTAAAGCGTTTATCATTCTTAAAACCCTACCAGACTGAAACCAGTCCTTGTAAAATTAAAATGTCTTCAAATGAGAATCCTTTTGAATTGTCTGCATCATTAAAAAAAAAAATTCTTGATCATATGGCCGGCGTCCCATTTGGTCGATATCCGGATCCTACATCAACACGGCTTAAAAATCTGATTGCACAACGTATGGCGGTTTCACCCGATCAGATCGTACTTGGTAATGGGTCAGATGAACTGATTCAATTATTAATGATTATCGCAGCCCGTCTAAAACAATATGTTATGTATCCAATGCCAACTTTTCCAATGTATCAAGTTGCGGCTGATATTGTTGGTAGACCGAAGATTGAGGTTCCGCTTAATAATGATTTCGAACTTGATTTCAGCCAGCTTTCAAAAGAACAACTTCAACATACAGGTTTGGCTTTTTTTGCGCGTCCGAATAACCCAACAGGGAATTCCTTTTCTGTGGATCAAATCAAATGGATTGCAAAACAGGGCGTCTTTACTGTAATAGATGAAGCATATATTGATTTTTCCAGACAGCCTCATTGTATTGATATGGCCGTTGAAAGTGATCATATTGTTATATTGCGTACACTTTCCAAAATCGGTCTGGCTGGAATACGTTTAGGCATTTTGATTGCCCGATCGGATATTGCCCGCATCATTGATTCTGCCCGCATGCCATTTAATATTACCTATCCAACACAAATTATTGCAGAAACAGTTCTGTCAGAAGGGATTTCAGAGATTAAAAAGCAAATCAGCACGATTGTTTCTGAACGTAAACGACTGTTTGATGCTTTAAATGCGTATCCAAATATTCAGGTAACGCCCTCTGATGCAAATTTTTTATTTGTTAGAATTGAAAATGCCGATCAGGTACATCAAGATTTGATTTCTAAGGGAATTTTGGTCCGTAGTATGCGTAAATATGCCTCTTTAAAGAATTATTTGCGAATTTCTGTGGGAACACCTCAGGAGAACGACATTTTCATTAAAACTTTTGATAGCCTTTATTCTTCATAGACAGTAAGGATATAATCTATGCAAGGCATAAACTCGTTTTTTCAATTGCTGATCATAACCGGTTTATTATTTATTCTAAGTGCTCAAAATGCTTCAGGCATTGGTCATGTTGAACAACTTCGATCAACAACGCATGGAATCAATCAACCATCAACAAAAACCCAGATCCATGTATCATGGGCCATCCCTACTGGATATACTCAGGTAAATGGATATTATTATTTGTTTAACAACGATTCAACACACACATTTACAGAATTGAACACGGCTGGCATAAGTTTTGGCAATTATTACGATACAAGCAGCGCAAATTATACCAATGTTGATGATAAAGCATACTATTTTCATATTGCCGCAGAGGATATTTCGGAAAATATTGGCCCAACATTAACATTGGGACCATTCCGGATTGATACAATTGCTCCTAAAAATGCAATCGTTGATACATCAGATGTTATTTTTAATGATACACTTACGCTGACTTTAGGCGCAACTGATGCAAGGGAGATGCATATCAGCAACATCGCTTTCGGTGCAGCAGGAATATGGGAATCATATCAAACAAGCCGTCAATGGGTCGTCACACCGGAAAGAGGCATCAAAACAATTTATGTTCAGTTTCGAGATGAAGCTGGTAATGTTGCGAAATGCTCAACAACCACACGATTGGCGTATCAAAAGATTGCACTTCATAAAGGATGGAACCTGATCAGCTTTGCAACTGATCGATGTTTTTATGTAGGGGCAAGGCCTGACATTTCCTGGATTGATGAACTCGTTTACGAGCAGGTAACAGATATTGGCGATGTGTTCGAAAGTATCGAAAATTCTTTTTTCATTGTACATGGATTTGATACTGAACCACGAACATTCAATCCGCTGAATCCAATCGCATCGAACATGAAATACCTTGCACCCGGATATGGTTATTGGATTAAAATTAAAACCTCAGCACCTTTTGATAATAATGGATATATCTATCTTGAAATGGGTGGAAAAATTCTTGATAATCACCATGAAATTCCACTTCATCCGGGATGGAACCTGATTGGTTATACTGCTGATAATGTTCGATATACAGGCCTAATTCCTGAAGTGCCTTTTCCTGATGATCCTCCTACAACTCAGATAACAAACCTTCTTAATGATTCATTCTGTTCAATTCAAAATGATGTTTTAATTGTTCAGGGTTTTGACACAGAGCCCCGTGCCATGAATCCTGAAAATGAAATTACCAGTAATATGAAATATGTCGGTATGGGTTATGGATATTGGATTAAAATTAAAGATGACAGTCAAAATGTCCAATTAGACTGGAATGCCTGTGATTGATTAATTGTTCCTCAATGAAATGAACTTCTTTACTTCGTTTTCGTATACCGAAAATAATCTTGAATAATCAACTGGTGATCGAAAACAATGGGTTTCGGTAAATTATGTTCTTGAAAAATGCCTAGATTGATTGCATCGTCGGCAGCTTTTGGGGTTCCAGTTGATGATGCAATATACACAGTTGTTATGGTATGTTGACGCGGATCACGTTCGGGGTCTGAATAGGCATGAAATTGATCTAATAAGTGTACATGTAATGAAGTTTCCTCAAGAGCTTCTCTAATAGCGGCTTGTTCGAGGGATTCGCCATAATCCACAAATCCACCAGGTAAAGCCCATCCAAATGGGGGATTGCGTCGTTCAATTAATATGATTCCTGATTTCTCAGTTGTCGATATTTCTATGATAATATCGACTGTTGGAATTGGATTTCGAAATTTTGTTCTCTCACTTTTTTGAGAGAACAAATTGACATCATCCAATTCACCCTTAAAAAGCTTTCTAGCGAGATCTATCCGTTCAGATGGCCAATTTTTTAGGTTGGCAATTGTTCGTTTTTTTATTTTTCCATTTTCACGATAGGATTCTCGCAATAAGAATGTTGGTTTTGATGTTCTATTTGGAACAATATCTATATACATGGCTAATTATTATTTATTAAGCTCTAAAGTTAATGGATATAGAGATTGATACTCCTGTTCATTTTTGATATCAGGTTGCTTTATTGGGGGCGGCATGAGACGATATGTACGATTTCCATTTAAATCAACCAATTGATTTGAGCGAACTGTGTACATATATTCAAGAATTGTCCGATCTGAAAATCCAGCCTGTTTGAGGCCTTCAATAATTTTAAGTTCTTTTTCAATGGTTGATTCTCTTTCAGGACGATAGGCATCGTTTTGAATCAGTTGGATTATTTCTTTTTCTTTCAATCCAGCCTGATGGTATCGGATGATTGTATTCGCCTCAATGGAACAGGTTTGATGGGTAACTAAAGAATCAATGATGTTTTGCGCAACACCAGATTTTTTCATTTTAATGATATCTTCACTTTTGACCAGTGAATTGGTCGCCCAAACGTTTAATGGCAATATAATCAACAATAACGTGTGACAAATCAATCGTTGCATGAAAAACCTCCTTCTTTTCAAGAGTTGTATATTTCAGATTCAAAGCGCTGTGTCAATAAAAATCAATTTTATGGATTGTCAGGTGTCATTTCCGAGGTCAAATCTTCTTCATTTTCCTGGTTATAAATGCTTTCAGCGATCACTTCGAGACGTTCAAACCATTTGGGATCATCTTGATTATATTCCAATTCATCATACCAGGTAATGACCTCTTCTTTTCGAATCTTATAGGGCTTTTCAGCCTCAAAATCAATGTCTGCATATTGAAGCAAATGACGAACCAAACGAACCTTGTCCACTTGCTCAAGAACTTCAAATACGTTTTCATCGATAAACATCAAATAATCAAAGCCTTCAGGATCCATTGCCTCACGAGACGTAAGATAGCGAATTAAATCGTTTGATTTTTGCATTTTTCCGAGTTGGTAACGGCCCCCACTCTTACGTTTTTTTTGATCAAAAATCATTTTGATTTTTGCTTGCGTTAAATGAGAAAAGTCTTTAGAAATGATTTCATTAATCATTTTTTTTGTACCTGGATCAACATCAGAAAATCTACTCATTATTTACTCCTGTTTTTGATATGGTTTCTACATAAACATCCTACAATAAGGATAGATCTGGTTATGTCAACTTAAAATTATTAATTATCGTTCAGGACGAATCTTTATTTTCGTTCATGCAGTGATAAATAATATTTTAATATCATTAAAAATCAGCCTATAAAACTTTGGTGAAAAAAATGCACAAATCAAAAATAATCCTCATTATTTTAATTTTTATGTTCATGTTTACAAATTGTTTGAATGCCAAAAACGCAGCCGACAATCAATTTGAATTTGCCACCACGTTAATGAAACAACAAAGATATAAAACATCTATCACAGAGTTTCAACGTTTTTTATTTTTGTTTCCAAATGACAAACGAGTTTTGGAAGCATATTTTCAAATGGGTTTGGCACATCAAATGCAAAAGCAATATGTCTTTGCCATAGATTATTATCATAAAATAGTTTCGCGTGCACCATCAAAAAAAATCGGTATTCAGGCAGCGTATGCCTTAAGTGATTGTTACCTTGCAAAAAATAATTTCCTGATGGCAAAAAACGTTCTGGATGTTGTGATGCAAAAAAATGATCAGAGACAAACGCAAGATGAACTCCATTATCGTCTGATGTGGCTTTGTTTAAAAACGAATCATTTGGATGATGCCATTGTCCATTTGAATTCAATTGAAAATGAATCAGCATACCCTTTGAATACAATAAGACATGCGATCAAGACAAAAAATTTACCTCAAAAAAAGCCCTATGTTGCTGGTTTGTTGTCTGTTGTGCCAGGATTGGGACAGGCCTATTGTGGGCGTTATCGTGATGCCATACTATCATTTACTGTCAATGGCATTATTGGTTGGGCAGCCTGGGAAAGCTTTGATCACCAACAACAGGCACTCGGAGTGTTAATATCATTTTTTGGCATGGGCTTTTATTCTGGAAATATTTATGGGGCAATCAATAGCGCGCATAAATACAATCGGCGAACTGAAAAACAATGGTATAATCGTTTAAAGCAAGAGGCAGATTCAAATAAAATGCCTTTTTGGGAAACAGAATAATGTTTTTAATAAGATGTGCAATCTGGTCATTTTTGTGCGCAATTTATTTTACATCTAATGGCTTTAGTGATTCATCAATCGTACCTGTACTCAAACATGAAATTGTTCATATACAAAATTTGTCGAAATTAATTGGCGATGGCCAATTATTTGTTATCTTTCCACAAAAAAAAGAAACACTTGCAGTCAGGAATACATCAGAAAAAGAAACATTTCATACGAGATTTGTCAGCAGCATTACAATAATTAATGCCCCAGCCAAAGAGGTTAGGGATGTTATCAATGATTATGCAAATTATTCAACGTTTATGCCACAAAATGATCACTCCGAAATCGTGAAAAAAACATCCGAATATATAATTGCGCGATACAGTGTTTATGTCAAACTGCCCATATTTAAAATTCATGCCACTTTTGAATTACAGCATGACTTAAATGACAAGGGGGATATTACCTGGACTTTAATTGATGGGAAAATGAAAGCCAGTTTGGGTCGGTGGGAAATTATCCCCATATCTTCAAAAAAAACGCTTGTGATCAATACATCATGGTCAGATCATAAAAGTATTGGATTTATATCTCGTATGCTCATGAAAGCCCAACCAGATCTGGCAATGGCAGTCCCAATTGGAACAACAGCATTAATGCTTGAGGCCGTTAAAAGACGTTCAGAAAACAAGCGTGTCGGTTCGTCAGAAAGAACAAAATCGGTGTCAACTTCTCCAAATATTCCATACATTTCAAGCATTAACATCCCTGAGCATACCATTCATGCATTGTTGAAGCATGGGCAGGTGTTAGTTGTCCATCCTGTGCAATGGCTTCGTATCGCTGACAATGAAACGCTAGATTTTATTTTTGCAAGTGGGATTGATTTGATCAATGCGCCCATTGAACAGGTCAAAAAAGTCAGCACTGATGTATCAGAGTATCCCGAAATATTTTATCAGGTCAAATCTGTTTTGCCACATCATGAAAAAATGACAATTGACTGGCGACTTCAACTCTGGTTTTCATTTTTTTCGTTTAATATCAATTTGACACATCAATATTACTGGGAAAATGAGAACATTCTCACGTTTACACGAAAGGCGGGAGATCTTGAATATGTTTTTGGTCGTCGAGAATGGATTGCAATGGGCCCCAAAAAAACGATGGTTGTGTTTACAACAGCATTTCAAGGCGGAAAGACGGCACCCTTTTTTCTTAAATTCGTAAAAATGTTGCCAAACAGCCAGGTCGTTGGAAGCACTTCTGTTTGTTCCATATTGATGGAAAAACACATTCCCTGGATTGAGTCCAAATTATTGCACAATAAAAAAGCCCGAAACCAGCGATAGTTTCGGGCTTGATCATTCAATTGATCATAAAGAAAACGATTTAAAACAGGCCGGAAACCTTACCCGTTTTAGTATCGACATCAATTCTTCTAAAAGCTGGATTAGAGCCAGTTCCTGGCATCAGGCTGATTGTTCCCGCACATGGACAAAGGAATTTTGCACCTGAATAAATCAAAATATCGCGAATGGGCAATGTCCAGTCTTTTGGTACGTTTTTCAATGTGGGATCATGGGACAGACTCAAATGTGTTTTTACCATCATGGTGGTATAGTCATCATATTTGGGATCGTCTTCCAACATTTTAGCTTTCTTTTCTGCAGCAGGATCCCATGAAACACCATTAGCGCCATAGACTTCTTTTGCAATAAGTTCTACACGTTGGCGAAGTTTGGTTTCCAGAGGATAGAGGAATTTGAAATCATTCTCTTCATTACATGCATCTATAACAGCATCAGCCAATTCAAGCGCGCCATCGCCACCATCAGCCCAATGCGTTGATTTAGCACATCTTGCGCCTGCTTTTTCAGCTGCTTTGCGAACCAAATCAATTTCAGCATCTGTATCTGTATGGAAACAATTGATGCAAACTACAGGATTAATACCAGCCTTGCGAATGGTATTTATATGATGAACCATATTTTCAAGTCCTTGTTCTACAAGGCCTAGATTTTCTTTTGTGTATTCTTCTGGCATTTTAATACCTGGAACAACACGTGGGCCGCCGCCATGCATTTTAAGGGCACGAATTGTTGTTGTGAGAACAGAAACATGGGGTTTCAATCCACTGTATCGGCATTTAACATTCCAGAATTTTTCAAAACCGATGTCCGCAGCAAATCCACTTTCAGTGACATGGTAATCAAACATTTTCAGACCAATGCGGTCTGCAATAATGGATGATTGTCCAACAGCAATATTGGCAAATGGGCCTGCATGGACCATACATGGTTGATATTCCGCAGTACACATCAAGGTCGGATTGATGGTATTTCGCATAAAAGCGGTCATCGCGCCGCCAACTTCAAGGTCACCGGTCGTAACAGGTTTTCCACTCTTGTCAAAAGCGACAGTGATTTCATCAAGTCGTTTTCTCAGGTCAGGCAGATCATTAATGATTGACAGGATCGCCATCAATTCTGAACTTACAGCAATACCAAATTTAGACTGCATGGTAAAACCATCATATCGTCCACCCATTCCAATTATAATGTTACGAAGAGACTGTGCACAAAAATCAATAATCCATCCCAATTCAACGCGGGTGGGGTCTATATCCAGACGTCGCATACCGGTCAGTCGTTGCAATTGTTCATCATTGTAGTTTCTTTCATGTTGCATTCTGGCTGTCATGGCGACCATGGCGAGGTTATGTGCATTCATGATGTCGTTAATATCACCAGTCAATCCCAATGAAAATTCAGTCATCGGAATAAGAAGCGCATTACCGCCACCTGCTGCAGTACCTTTAACGTTCATTGTTGGGCCGCCTGAAGGTTGACGAAGTGCGCCACCAACATTTTTACCACGTTTTCCAAGACCTTCCATCAAACCAACTGAAGTTGTGCTTTTCCCCTCACCCAGTGGTGTAGGTGTAATTGCTGTAACTTCAACATATTTTCCATCGGGTTTGTTTTCAAGCCTATTTATGATTTTTAAAAAGTCTAACTTTGCCAGACGTCCCATCGCGAGAACTTCTTCCTTTTCAAGACCTAATTTTTCTCGCCAATCATCTGGTGCGGGCATGTTTTTTTCAGCTTCTTCTGAAATTTGCCAATCTTTCATTTCAACTGCATTATATGCCATTGAATAAATCCTCCTTAATAAAATATTATTAATAATTTAAGTATAGTGCCATTTTGGCAATATCAAAAATAATTAAACTATAACATGCAGATATTGTCTTGGCAAGAAAGAATATTCAATCCGCATTTTTAATTCATATTTTTGAAATGCGCTATATCAAAAATTCAGGTCGAACTGAGAATGGGTCAACCTGCTACAAATTCTTATTTTTTCTTTGCAAGGGTAATAAATTCTATTTTTTCCATGGCCAATTCCAGGTAAAATCTGTGCATATCATTAATGATGAAAACAATTCGACGATTATCATTGTATTCAGTTTCAGGATGAAGAACAATTGTACTGTTTAGCGCCAGGGCTTTTGGTTGTCCGAAAAAGGATGTCAGGTTGTATTTGTTTTCAACCATCCGCATGGTATGGCCCATGATCTGGTTGGTCATTTCGCCGATACTGTCAGGGACTTCATTGGTGTTATGATCTTTGGCGAGTTCTTCTTCAGGCAGTCCCATTGCAGTCATATATCCTCTATATAAACACAGGGCAGCCGGTCCAGTAAAATTAACAACGCACAATCCATTATAGTCACCACTGAACTGCACAAAGCATCCAATATCTGGACGTAAACTTACGCGAGGGATGCTCTGTATTGTGGTCGAGTATTTGATTGTCTGTTTTGTACTGGACTCCAATACTTGTTTGACTGCATTGAAAAATGTCGCAGCAACGACATCAATTGCAGGGGTAGATGTGTCCATGATTTTCCTTTCTTAAATTGTTTGGGTTCCATCTGAACCCTTCGTTAAAATTTTCTTGATATCAGGTTCATACGAATCTGCTATCAAGCACTTCTATCCAAATCCTGGGATTGTGTTAATTGCTTGACATCTTTCAATGGATTGGATGATGAGTTTTCATGCGTTATTAACTGCCCGGCACGTGTGATCATGGTGTTATTTTCCAGTACAGCAATTCCAAATTTATCCATGACATGGGTTTTAAACTCGTATTCCATTGATTTCTTTTTTAATTTATAAGTAAAGATCATCCATGTCAACCCAAAAAGTGTTCCAATTCCCAGGGTTGTGCATATAAGAATAAGCAAGAATTGAACCGACTGTTCACCCAATCGTTGAAGGTAATCCACAATATCATCGATACGATATATGACGCCAGCACCAATACCGACTAAAAAAAGAGACAATAAAAATGGGAGGTTTAACAGTGTTTGAATAACAGATTCAAATTTCGATCGTGCAATTGCAGTTTGCTTATCTCCTGATATGATCTTACTGTCATGATCTGCAAGATATTTATTAAAGGCAACCAAAAAAATGCCTACCAAAAACGTAATCACAACAGGTATAAGAAATGCCATTAAAAAATAAATGCGCCAGGGAAAAGGAATATCTACTGGTCCAAATCGATCATAATCATGGGTACCCATTTGATAGAACCAGCAAAAGAATAATATGCAGACTTCGATAATTCCCATAAAAATGAGATACTGTTTCAGTATGCTTTTACGTTCTCCATCTGAAAACAAATGGGAAATTGTTTTTGGTTTGTTTTGTTTTTTTTCCATTTTTGTTCAGAAAATCTTTCATATGGAATGAGTTAAATATATCAAATAATTATAGGGCCGTCAATATCTTACCATATAATAAATTATAATGACTGAATCTTGGAAAAGCATTGTTCAGTTTCATCTGATGCTTATTTCTCCTGGATGATTAATCGAAACCCCAAATCAGAACTACGTCGCTTGCAAGAAGCGACGAAATCGCGATTTGCACACCGCAAATATTGAGGTCTTGTATACCAGCTACCGCCACGAATACTCACAGGCGTTTGTGTGTTAAAAACACCATATGATTGATTCGGATAAAGATATGCGCGATGATCATAAGCGTTGATACACCATTCCCATACATTTCCGAGTAAATCATAGATACCGAACTGATTGGGCAAAAACGCGCTTACAGGGGCGGTAAAGACAAATGTATCATTACAGGGGTGGACAGTCCACGCATGGTATTTTTTTTTGATTGCGCTATCCGCAGCATTCGCATATTTACAACTTTGAGCGATATCCTCCCCAAAAAATCTGGAACTGTTTGATTGCGCCCGGCATGCATATTCCCATTGAACTTCTGTTGGCAATGAATATCGTCTGTGGGTGTCTGAAAGCCATTTCGCCATTGCCAAAGCATCATGATATGTGACATGTATGACTGGGTGCTGATGTGTTTGTAAAAAACCGGGATTTTTCCAGGAAAGGCCGCCGCGTTTTTTCCATTCGCCATCATACGCCCATGAAAAACCATCCTTTTCAGCTTGTGTTTGATAGGTGGTATGATCAACAAAGGTTTGAAATTGCATGACAGTTATTTCGTTTTCACTAATCCAAAATGATTCCAAACAAACACGATGAAGGGGGCCTTCATCGTTTCCGCGATTTTTTTCTTGACGCGGACTGCCCATTTGAAAGCAACCTTCTGGTAATTGAATAAATCGGATTTGGGCTTTGGGTTCCACCCAGCTTTTTAGAAAATTATTGGATTTAGAGGTGGATTCTGCCTGTTCTGATACTGATGGATGAATCAATCTCAAAAAAACATAGATGAGAATGCTGACCCAAAAAATATAGAATGTGATAAACAATCTTTTTTTCATTAATTTATTGTTTCTGCCAGATCTTGAACGCGTTTCAAGATGTCATCACGAACGTGTCGCATCGCTTCTATTGGTTTTTTAGATGGATCTTCGATTCCCCAATCAATTATTCTGACGCCCGGAATAAAAGGACAATCTTTTTCACCACATCCCATCGTTACAATAACATCAGGTTGAACATGTTGGAGGGCCTTTTCAATGGTTTGAGGAGTAATAAATCCCATGTCAATACCAACTTCTTGCATCACCTGTACCATGTTCGGATGAATAGACTCACCAGGACGACTTCCACCACAGACAGCCTCAATCTTATCGCCGGCATAATACTGAGTAAAAGCAGCAGCCATTTGACTTCGACAGGCATTTTCCTGGCAAGCAAATAAAATTTTTTTTCGCTTTAACAAAGGAGAGACTGCTTCCAATGCGTTTTGTTTTGCATCGGCAATAGCCGTTGGATGTTGGTTGATTTCACCACGCTCTTCAATTCGGGGATACGTGAGTTGTCCTAAGCTCGTTGCACCGATTGCATCAAAAAAATATTTTGCCGTCGCAATCGTACCATGAAACAATGTTTTCCCTTTTGTTGCGCCAATCGCCAACAAAAAGCCCTTACGATTTTTTCTTCGGGGATCTTCCATATTGAGTCGATATTTGCGGGACCAAAATGTTTGCGTCCGATCAATCAACGCTTTTAATGGCGCAGTAACATTATAGAAAAAAATGGGGCTGGCTAAAACAACAATATCAGCACGTCTTAACAGTGGATATATTTCTTGATTCATTTCATCCTGAATTGAACAAGTTCCAATTTTTTCACACATTGAACATTCAATGCATGGATTAATTTTTTGTTCATAAACATTGATCACACAGGTTTCAGCACCGCTTTGTTTGGCGGTATCCATAAAAGTAGAAAGTAAGATTTCTGTGTTTCCATTTTTTCTAGGACTACCTTGAAGGCCAAGGACCATCATATTTTGCCTCCTCCTTATGTAATTGTTTCTGAAATTAATTTGCATAATATACATGATCCATAAGAACTTGTAAATTAAAAATGAAAATCTATTGTTGGGAATATGTCATACAGGCGTATTCCAAAAAAAATCTTATCTTCACGTGCTCTCAAGAAAAATGAAGAATATATTGCAATTCATTTCAAAAATCGATAAGATTTATAAATAATAACAGTCCAAATCGTTTTTGACATTTAATAAATTTATGATGACCTACTGTTAAACGTGGAGGAAATACCGAAAATGCCCCAAAAGGATTGCCTGTCATCTCCTTTTTCAAAATTACCTTTTTCTGATAAATTGTTTAATCAATTTAGTCGGTTAATATATTCTAATTTGGGAATTTATTTAGCACCTAATAAAAAAGTCATGTTACAGGCAAGATTAACGAAACGCCTAAGGAATCTGAATTTATCTAGTTTTGAAGAATACTTTGCATATGTGACGAGTGATGAAGGGCTTAAGAGTGAGATGCCAAATATGGTCAATGCGGTTACGACCAATAAAACAGATTTTTTCAGGGAACCGAAACATTTTAAATATCTGACAGATGTTGTCTTGCCAGAATTTTATCAAAAAAGTAATAATCGAAAATTTAAAATATGGAGTGCCGGGTGCTCGATTGGTGCAGAACCTTATACAATGGCCATGTTGCTACAAGAATTTTCACTGAAAAACGCTGGATTTCGATTTGCAATTTTAAGCACAGATATCTCAACAGAAGTGTTAGATATTGCCAGAAATGGAATTTACCAGTATGAAATGGCCCATACGATTCCAAAAGCATTGTGTAAGAAATATTTATTAAAAACAAAAGATATTCAAAAGCAGCCATTCATTCGTATTGTTCCTGAATTGAGGCAGCGAATTAAATTTAAACAAATCAATCTTATGGATGAATACTACCCTGTTGCTACCGATATTGATGTCATTTTTTGTCGAAATGTTTTTATCTACTTTGATCGACAGACTCAAGAACGTGTTATCAGACGTTTATGTCACCATCTCAGATCTGGTGGATATCTTTTTATCGGACACTCTGAAACGATACGAATAAAAAACCCGCCTTTTACAAATGTGTCATCAACAATTTTTCGAAAATAATACATGAATTTTTCAATGACGTTGCGTACAATATATTTTTGAACGTCGTAAACAATAAATTCGCTGCATGTGTTTCATTCAAAATGAACCACCTTGACCCCTACCAAAAAGTGCTTATTATTTTTCCATTGAATTAATAATATCATATTGCAGTGTATTTCATCAGCACTGCTAAACAAAAAACAACCGAGGACAATTGCTCTGTTCAATGCAGAGGCATTTAATTGTCAGTGAAAAGAGGATGGATTAAAATGGATATTCAACAACAAACAGAACGTGTTGAAAAAGAAAGCATGATCATCAAACGCGTGATGATGGAAATGGAAAAAGTTATTGTTGGCCAAAAAAGCCAGATGGAAAAATTGTTAATCGCATTACTGTGCGAGGGGCATATTCTGATGGAAGGTTTACCCGGTCTGGCAAAAACTACGGCTGTCAAAACATTGGCTGCAACCTTGAGCACAAGCTTTCAGCGCATCCAATTTACTCCGGATCTGTTACCAGCAGATATTCTTGGCACACAAATTTTTCGACCTGATACCAGCGCATTTGAAATACGAAAAGGGCCTATTTTTAACAATATTATTTTAGCGGATGAAATCAACCGCGCACCCGCAAAAGTTCAAAGTGCCTTGTTAGAAGCCATGCAGGAAAAACAAATTACCATTGGTGAAGAAACATTTACACTGGAAACCCCGTTTATGGTATTGGCAACTCAAAACCCAATCGAGCAGGAAGGTACATATCCCCTTCCTGAAGCACAAACCGACCGCTTTATGTTAAAGCTCAAAGTAGGGTATCCATCAGCATCTGAAGAAAAAGACATTATGCAACGTGTTTATGAGGGCATCAATGAAAGTGTTTGCACCAAAATTAATATTGAGGATATTAATCGTGCCAAAACAGTCGTCAATGATATTCACATGGAAGAAAAAATTCTGGACTATATCATCACCATTATTCAATCGACGAGAAATCCAGCTGAATACAAATTGGAGCTATCCCACTTAATCAATTTTGGCGCTTCTCCAAGAGCATCCATCTGGCTGGGGAAAGCAGCGAAAGCGCATGCGTTTTTGAACAGTCGTGGCTATGTCACCCCACAGGATGTGAAATATTTGGCAACCGATGTGTTGCGCCATCGGATTATTCTTAGCTATGAAGCTGAGGCTGAAGGCATTACGACTGATGATGTTATTGAGAACGTGCTTGAACGTATTGAAGTGCCATAAAAAAAACGATCAACAGCATCATGTCTGTTGAAAAAATAATTGTTGGTATAAGATGTTACCCAAAGAACTCTATCAAAAAATTCAAAAATTTCATTTCCGGACCCGTTTCATGGCAAATGACCTATTTGCCGGCCAATATGAAAGTGCGTTTAAAGGCCGGGGGATGGAATTTGCAGAAGTCCGGGAATATCTGCCAGGTGATGATGTCAGAGATATCGATTGGAATGTTTCAGCACGGTTTGGTCATCCATATGTTAAAGTCTTTCATGAAGAGCGAGAGTTGACTGTTACCTTATTAATTGATCTTTCTGGTTCCAATCTTTTTGGCACACGCAAGCGGTTCAAGCGTGAAGTGATTGCTGAAATTGCCGGAATTCTGTCATTTGCAGCCATTCGAACCAATGATAAGGTTGGGGCCATTTTATTTAGTTCTGAAGTCAATCGATACATTCCACCAGCCAAAGGCGTGGCCCATGTATGGCGGATGATTAAAGAAATTTTTACCTATGACCCTCCATCATTGGGCACTGATATTGGTGCGGCCATGGAATTTTTGAACAAGGTTGTCAAGCGCCATTCAATCAGTTTTGTTATCTCGGATTTCCAGATTCCCCAACTTGATGACCAGTTTGAAAAATCCCTCAGAATGGCATCAAAAAAGCATGACCTGACAGCCATTCGCGTGATGGATCCATCAGAAAAAGAATTGCCACAAGTGGGACGTATTCGCATTCAGGATCCTGAAACCGGCGAGATTTTGGCCATTAATACGCATGATCGACGGGTTCGCAGAAAATGGCAGGAATTGCAACATACGAATGAAGTCACATTTATGCAAATGCTCATCAAATCCAAAGTGGACCTCGTGGATGTGAGTACTCATTTGTCTGTTGTTGAACCTTTAACTGCATATTTCCGGCAAAGGGAAAACCGACGATGAAAAGATTGGCATTACAAGTGTTGTTACTTTTTGGATTATGCCTGGCAAATGCTCTTGCTCAAACAGATTTGCAGGTCGTACCTGATACACATGCGCTTGTCCAAAACAATACTCCGATGACTCCTTACACAAATTCATTTGCCCCAACAGATTTACAAACAGAACCTGACACAACTGACTATCATCCCATGATTGCACAGTTTGAAGAAGAAACAGCTGTCCCTGGAGATATTGTTACATTAAAACTCTCTTTTCAATTGCCAAAAGGCATGACAATTCCTGAAAAAATTCCCATTGATGGCATTCAAGATTTTCATATCATGGGAGTTGATACCGGTGACGCCGAAATCTCGATAAAATTGTTGGTGGACACCATTGATACTTTTGATGTGCCTTCATTAAAAGTCATGCTCACTCATGTCAATGGTACTGTGATGACATATAAAAGTGATCCTGTCATGTTGACCCTGGATTTACCTTTTGATGAATCTGAAGCAGATCTTGATGTTCGAGATATCAAAGAGATTTATAAAATCAATACAACAAAGAAATATATTATTATCGCAATTATTTGTATATTGCTTTTGATTATCGGGTTGGCCATCTGGTATATCATTAAGAAACGCAAACAAAAGCGCATTGAACAGGCGTATCAAAAAGCGCCTGAGGAATTTGCGTTTGATGCCTTACGAGATTTGAATCGTGATGCACATTTATTTCGGGATAATGTTAAGGCGTATTATTTTCGTCTGACACAGATTTTAAAGGAATACATGGGGCAAATACGTGATGTTCCTGTGGCTGAAATGACCACAGAAGAAATCGCATCACAAGTGAAGGAAAACATTGATATTGAAATGGTTCGTCTGATGCGTAAAGCAGATATGATCAAATTCGCAGATTTTATTCCAACAACTGCTGAACGTGAAGACCATTGGAAAAATATATGGTCATATGTAAAAACAACTTCAGACGAGCGGAATCAGGAAATGAACAACCATGTTTAGATTTGCATACCCATATGCTTTGGCATTGTTTATTCCCTTATGTTTATGGGGATATTTTTTGCTTAAAAAGCGACGTCAGAAAACCATGACGTTTTCTCAGACCAGTCAGTTAAAGAAACTTGCTGGCAAAAAAGATGAATTTATCATTGATTTGCCGGTATATCTTCGCCTGTTATGTATGGCGCTATTGATACTTACCATTAGTCGGCCTCAGTCCTACAATGTTTCAAGAGAAATTAAATCACCAGGTGTTGACATTTTATTGTGTATGGATACATCCGGGTCAATGCAGGCACTTGATTTTAAATTGGGTAATGATTCTGTCAATCGGCTAACTGCTGTCAAAAAAGTTGTTGGTGATTTTATTAAAAAACGTGAAAATGACCGGATCGGTCTAGTTGTATTTGGTGAACATGCATTTACTCAAGCGCCCTTAACAATGGATAAAGGATTGTTATTAAACTTAATAGATCGCATGGAAATTGGCATGGCAGGTGACAAAACAGCTATTGGTGCTGCACTGGCAATTGCTGGCAAGCGAATCAAAGATATTCCTGCAAAAGCAAAAATTGTCATCTTATTAACTGATGGTCGAAACAATGCGGGTGATGTTACCCCCACTCAAGCGGCTGAAGCATTGGAAGCTTTGGAAATCAAAATTTATACAATTGGTGTAGGGGGCAAAGGGAAAGCGCCTTTTAAAGTCCAGGGCTTTTTTGGTGAAAAAACGATTTATCAAAAAGTAGATCTTGATGAAACGACACTGCGAAAAATAGCAGACATTGGCAATGGCCGCTATTTCAGGGCGGCAGATACAGAAGAACTATCGGAAATTTATGATATCATTGATCGGGAGGAAAAAACCGAAGTTAAGGTCAAAGAATTTTTTCATTATCGGGAATTGTTTGGTTTCTTTCTTGTTCCATCAATGATTTTATTATTATTGGAAATATTAATCCAGGCATTTGTGGTGAGGTCCATACCATGAAATTTGAATACTTATGGATAATCAATTTACTTTGGGGGTTGCCAGCCTTGTTTTTTGTATTCATTGTTGCACGGCGACGACGTGAGCATTCATTAAAAATGTTTGCAGACAATGAACTTTTGCCACGTTTGACAGCTCTGGAAAGTCGATTGCGTCAGGGAGTTCGTGCTGTCATCGTATTGGTTGCTGTTCTGTTTATGATATTAGCGCTGGCCGGACCGCGCTGGGGTGAACATTTTGAAGAGGTGACACAAAAAGGGGTTGATATTATTCTCTGTATTGATGTATCTCTTAGTATGATGGTAGAGGACATTCATCCCAATCGTCTTGAGCGTGCCAAGCGTGAAATAATAGATCTGATCAATGTAAACCAGGGAGATCGATTAGGCCTGGTCGCCTTTGCCGGCCAGGCATTTCTCCAATGCCCTTTAACTTTAGATTATAGCGCATTGGATATGTTTTTACGTCAACTTCAACCTGACCTGATTCCAGTACCTGGAACTGATCTTGGAAAGGCCATTGAAATTTCAACTGAGTCCTTTGATGAAAAAAGTGAAACTGATCGCGTAATTGTCATGATCACAGATGGTGAAGACAATGAGAAAAAAGGATTGGAAGCTGCTGAAAAGGCACGAGATGAAAACATTCGCATATTTGTTTTTGGTATGGGAGATCCAAAAGGCGGCCCTGTTCCTGCTGGTGAGGCCGGTGGTTTTGAAAAAGATGAGTCCGGCAACTTAATTCTATCCAAATTGGATGAACAAAGTTTAATTGATATTGCAAATGTCACAGGTGGTGATTATGTACGTTCCAGTGATGGTGATTTTGATCTGGATCGTTTGTATTTTGATGGAATTCGCCGTAAAACAGATATGTCGGTTTTGAAGACCGGAAAGGTAAAAGTTTATGAGCCCCGATTTTATATTTTTGCAGCTCTGGCACTGGCTTTTTTGTTGCTGGAGAGTATTCTTCAAGCAAAGCACATTTATCGCGTTCAGTAGTGTGATGGTCTTGTTTGCCAACCCACTATTTGCAGAAACCAGTGGAGAGGATTTATACTTACGTGGCAGTTATCTTGATGCAGAATCCTATTTTCGTGAAAAAGATATGAACAACCCAAAAGATGTGCGATGGCGTTATAATCGTGGATGCGCTGCATTCAAAAGTGATCAACTTGATGCCAGTTTGTCTGCATTTAATAGTGTGACCAAACGCACTGAAGATCCAGACATTCTTTTTCGTGCAAGCTATAATGCTGGAAATGTTTTGTTCAAAAAGGGTGACTTTGCATCTGCCGCGCAGTTTTATATCCAGGCATTAAGAATAAATCCGGATGATGAAGATGCCAGATTTAATTTATCATTGGCGTTGGCCAAAAAGAAAGCTGCAGATCAACAAGACCAACAAAAGCAATGCGATAATCCCAAGCAAGGTGATGGGGACCAGAATCCGTCTCAGGAAAAACAAAAAAATAGTGATCAGCAACAAAAGCAGGATCAAAAAAATCAACATTCAAACAATAAAGATCAGGATCAAAAATCAGCAGAAAAGAAGGATCACAAAGAAAAAAAACCGGATGAAAAGAATCAATCTCAACAAAATTCTCAGGATAAGAAAGAAGAACAGAAGCCTGATATGTCAAAAGAACTAAAAGCGGCAAATGCCATGCCTGATAACAACGAAAACAAAGAACCAACTCCTGAAGAAAAGGCTCAAAAAATGGCGCAAATGAAAGCAGAAGCGCTTTTGGATAATATTCAGGAAGATCAATCTATTATGTTAAAGCGGATGCAATCTGAAAAAGAAGGTGATGCACGTTCTGGAAAACACTGGTAATAATCATACATAGATGAATCACCCCAAAGGTATCGATAGTGAAGATAATCAATCAGCCCATGTCATGTTTTTGAAAACGCGACTCGATCATGGTAAGTAAAACATTATAAATGGCTGCATAACGAATTGATTTGCCAGGTTTTTTATTTAGAGGCATAATTATGATAATTAATCGTCCTATAATTTATATAACAGGCACACTGATCATGTTTGCATGGTCTGCTGCGCTTAATGCATCAATGGGCGTGAGCCTTCATGTGGACCGAACATCAGTGATACAAACTGATACCATTAAATTGACAATCAAAATAACAGGCACACAATCAGCAGTTACACCGCGTGTTGCCGGACTTCAACATTTTCGTGTCGAGTCAGGGGGAACGTCATCAAATTTTAGCATGGTTAATGGGAAGGTATCATCAAGCATTGATCAGACGTATTATTTGTATCCCAATCGAACAGGGACGTTTACCATTGGTCCAGCGATCGTTAATCTTAATGGTCAAAACTATCGCAGTAATGCACTTACTGTTAAAGTGAGTAAGGAGGCATCTGATGCGTCTCAGCAAACACACCAACCTATTTTTGTTACTGCTTCGGTTTCAGACACGAAGGCGTATGTTGGTCAAACAGTTTTTTACACTGTAAAATTCTACTACAGTGTTTCGGTCCGAAACCTGGGGATTGTGTTACCTGAAGGTCAGGGGTTTTTATTAAAACAGGTCGGTAAACCTTCTGAATACAACTCAAATGTTAAAGGGAAACAATATAAAGTCATTGAAATCCGGCATGCATTGACAACAGAAAAAACAGGTCGATTTAATATTCCCCCAACAGTCATGAAAATGAATGTATTGCAAAGAAACCGTTCAAGGCATGGTTTTTCGGTTTTTGATGATTTTTTCTCATCTTCACGACCACATTCGGTCCAATCGAAACCAGTAACATTGATTATCTCTCCATTACCTGAAACCAAACAACCAGCAGATTTTACTGGCCTTGTTGGAGAATTTTCCATACAGGCTCGCCTTGATCCGAAAAAAATTGAAGCAGGTGAATCAACGACGATAAGCCTTAAAATTAGTGGAACTGGCAATGTACAATTAATGCCAGATATTTCTATGCCGGAAATGGAAAATATTAAAGTCTATTCAGATAAGCCAGAGATAACAATCAATGAAACCACTGCTGGTTTTACCGGTCAAAAAAAAATGAAATGGGCATTGGTGCCCCAAAAAGAAGGCAACTATGCCATTGGTCCTTTTACCTTAAGTTTTTTTAGCGCAAAAGAGGGACAATACAAAACTGTTTCCACGCAAAAAATGAACTTGACAGTTACGCCCGGCAAAAAACAAACAACAGAAACACAGATTACCCCGCTGGCACAATCCTTGCCGCCGGTAAAAAAAGAAGTGAAATTTTTCCAACGTGATATTTTACCGGTTCATGATCATGCAGATGCGCTTCAAGTAAACTCTTATTATCGGTTATCACAGTGGCAGCGATGGATATTGTTTCTTTTTCCTCCCTTCGTATATTTGCTAGTTGTTGTGTTTTTTTTCAGAAAGACCCGATTAAAAATTGAAAAACTGACCGCAAAAAAAGCATTGGTTCAATTTTACAAAAAACTGAACAAACTTCACTCTCCTAAGAATGTCTCTGAAATGTTAAAACTGTTCTATCAGTTTCTAAACCAACGATTGCAACTGAGCGGCGGCACTCTGACACCTGATGAATCTCAAGAAATCCTGGCTACAGCCGGTGTTGTGACAGAACTTGCCAATGAAACAAAGTTGTTGCTGAGTAAACTAGAAGCTTCGGTGTATACGGGTCAGTCTGATCAGGATATTGACATCTTGGAAGAATCTATTCGTGAACTGGCAAAAAAATTGGATAAAGGAATCAAGTCATGAGAATTTTTTGCATTATCCTATCAATTTTGTTTATGGGTCATCATGTGATGGCTGCAAATGGTCAACGATTGAATGACTTTGTTCTGGCCAACGAAGCATATGCCAATGACGATTATCAAAAAGCGATTAATCTTTATCAAGAAGTGATTCAAAATGGGCACGCCACTGGTAGCTTGTATTTCAATTTGGGAAACTGTTATTATCGACTGGATCAAATTGGTCTGGCAATTTTGAATTATGAACGCGCCATGCGCTATATTCCCGATGACCCCGACCTGCTATTCAATCTCAAGCATGCAAGAAGTCAAGTTGAAGATCAGGACGAACAGAAAACATCCGTTCCACTGAAAAGCACCTTAAATCGATTCAACCTTTCTGAATTGTTCTGGTTTATGATGATTTGTCATGTCGGATTTTGGGGAATCTTGATCGTAAGACGATTTCATCGCTCTGAATGGTCATACTATTCTTTTGTAGGACTGAGTATTTTCTGGTCCATATCCCTTCTCTCTTTTTCGATGAAATGGTACGATTTAAATTATGACAATCGCGGTATTGTTGTATCTCCGAAAGCTGTTGTTCGTGCCGGTCCGGATGAAAGAGAGACGGCCTTGTTTGAGCTTCATGCCGGTAGTATTGTGGGTTGTGAACGTGATGAAAATGATTGGCGGCTGATTCAATTTGCCAGCGGAAAAAGAGGATGGGCTAAAATAGATACAATTGAGCCTGTTCTAAATAGAGAACCGAGCGGGATCTTCAATGAATAATAAACATAAAAATTGAGATTCACTTGAAACATCTAAGGAAAGCTCTGAAAATAAAATCCTCATTTAATAATTATTAAATGAGGACCTTATTTTTCTTGATCGTCCAAAAAAATAAGGTCGTGTAGAGACTTAGCATGCTACGTCTCTACAGTACATTTTCCTCAAAACGAACAATAAGAATAACGAGGAAGTTATTTTCAGAGCATGCCTAACTTATTTAATGAGTGGCTATTCCAAAATGATTTTATGAGAAAGACACACGAATGACATCCAAAAAAAACCGAGGCACAGTATTGGTTGTTGATGACAATCCGTCAAATATAGAGCTCCTGCTTGTTTACCTTCATGAAAAAAGATATCGGATACTGGTTACACGTGATGGCCCCAATGCGATCAAAAGAGCAATCAGTGTTAAGCCTGATCTTATTTTGTTGGATATTATGATGCCTGGCATGAATGGTTTTGAGACCTGTGAACACCTGAAAAAAGAGCCTGAAACCAAAGATATTCCAATTATTTTCATGACTGCTTTAGCGGATATTGAAACAAAACTCAAAGGTTTCGAGCTTGGCGCTGTGGATTATATTACCAAGCCGTTTCAAAAAGCTGAAGTGTGTGCCAGAATCCAAACCCACCTGACCATTCAGGAGCAAAAATCAAAGCTCGCTCAGTTGAATGCCTCAAAAGATCGTTTCTTTTCCATTGTTTCTCATGATATGAAAGGTACATTTGGTTCTTTGTTGAGTTTTACACAATATGTTTCAAAATCCTTTGATGATTGGTCTCGTGATGATCTCAAGCGCTTGATTTATGAAATGTGTGCATCGGCAGAAAAAAATTACAAATTATTGGAAAATTTTTTGGAATGGTCTAAAACCCAGATGGGAGCAAACCCTTTTCAGCCATCGCGAGTACTGATAGAATATATTATTGTACAGGCCATTCAAGTGTTTCAGGAACAAGCGAATGCAAAGAATATAAAAATATTGTATGACTTTAATTCAGAGCACTATATTTATGCAGATTCGCAAATGTTAGCAACCATTTTTCGAAACCTGATTTCAAATGCAATAAAATTTTCAATGTCTGGCGGGACAGTGAATGTAACATGTAAAGAAGAGGGCGATCAGTTGGAAATTCAGATTGAAGACAATGGCTGTGGCATGGATCAAGATATTTTGGATAATTTGTTTT
>Ga0272440_1000073_pt1 | contig 80553 bp, 53 predicted proteins | sample SSMMMBAug17_FD_192440 | JGI IMG/M metagenome (GOLD analysis project Ga0272440, IMG submission 192440) | Marine sediment archaeal communities from Little Sippewissett salt marsh, Falmouth, MA, United States - SSM-MMB-Aug17 | ecosystem: Environmental > Aquatic > Marine > Wetlands > Sediment ... | reverse complement strand
GTCAAGTGCAGTGTATGGGAGAGATTTATCTGTCAATTGGAGTTTGTCTGTTCCGATATTACCAGCAAGCTTATCAGCACCAATATTGCCAGCAAGTTTATTTTCAGTAATGCTGCCAGAAACAATCGTATCCCCAGGGATTTCATTATTTCCAATCGCCAGTTTTTCGTATCCAATACTACCAGCCAGTTTTTCAGAGCCGATATCCCCAGCTAATTTGTTTGCACTGATTGAACCATCAGCAAGATCATCCGCTGTAAAAGTGACGGCATCTGGTGCTAGATCACTCGCCTGAATGGCATTCGTCAGGTCAAGCGCAGTGTATGGGAGAGATTTATCTGTCAATTGGAGTTTGTCTGTTCCGATATTACCAGCAAGTTTATCAGCGCCAATATCTCCTGCCAGTTTTTCAGCACCAATATTTCCAGCAAGTTTATCTTCAGTAACACTGCCAGACGTGATTTTACTTCCTGGGATATCATTGTTTCCAATGGAAATTTTCGTGTATGGTATACCATCACTCAATTGTTCTGGTTTGATGGCATTATCTGGGATATCTTCAATGTTCGCCTTTCCAATACGATACCAGTTTTCACCATTGCTGATCAGTATAATATCTCTATATTGTGTGTTCAGCACAAAAGCATCTCCGCCATTGGCTGTATCTCGATTAATATCATCAATGGTTTGGGAATTTTGAGTCACAATGGAAATAGATAATTCTTGCGTATCAATTTTTTTAATTACAATTTCTTTACCTCTGTTACTGATTGCGTTTGGAAGTGTCAGTAATATTTCTCCTGATGCAAAAATGAGATCATTTTCATCTGTAATGAGGAAATTCTCATTAATGGAAATGACATTTTTTCCTGAACTGGTCTGTGCACGAAAGGAACTTCCTACACTCGATAGGGTTAAGAGTTTGCCTTCAAATGTGATGTATGAACTATCCCCTTTTACCTGAATTCCCAAATAATAGGGTTGTGAAAAGGTAAGGGCATCAGAAGTATCTCCATTATTGTCTGGATCATCAAGAGGTGTTTCAGATCCCAAATAAGCATTGTAAATACCTTTTGTCACGTTTACTTGCTGTGTTTCTTGCCATAACTGATGACCATCTATGGGAGTATCAGTATCCCAAAGACTGAATGTAATATCATACAGGCCATCTGGCACAGCATCACCATCATTGTTGGTTAAAAAACCCTGAAAATTTATTTTTTTGGGGATTTCTGCCATCAATGCACATGGAATAAGCAAAGCCAGGCATATGATCCATACCTTTTTAACAATGTTTGATTGATATAGTTTCATACTGACACTCCTTTAAGGAATAATTCATAAATTTGGTTATTATTTATTTTTTATCAAAGCATTCAAAAAATGAACGGCTCTTCATTTAAAATATGATAGCAATTTCATCCGGTTATGCAATTTTTTTCATGTCTCTTGATTATCAATATTAAAATGGCAAATTTTGTGCCATGTTTATTGCAACTTTCAAATTATTGTAACTGTAATTTCTTTTTAGAGTAGTCGTCTGCTAGGAATTGAATTATATCGGATAGATCTAATTTACTGAGAAGAAGTTCAAAGAGATCAACACACATTTTTTGAATATGCCAGATCAGAACATTCGTTTCGTTTTTACTATCATAATTTATTATCTGATGTTACATAGAACATAATGCCCTTCGGGCAATTTTTTATTTTATGAGTATTTAAACGCTGAAAATAAGTTCCTCATTATTGAATATTGTTGATTCGTTTCTGAACCATGATTACACTGAAAAAGATGAATGAGATGAAAGAAAGACACTTTAAATTCATGTTATTCATCTTCTTCTGTGTAATCATGGTTCAGAAACAAATCAACAAATATTCAATAATGATATCTATCGAATTTTTATTTTTCCGATACATATACATAAAACACTTTAAATCCATCTTATTCATTTTTTTCAGTATAGTCATGGTTCAAAAAAAATGAACTGTAGGTAATGTAAATGCTTGATGTTTAATTCTGGAACAGTCAAACATTATGGAACTTATTTTCAGAACTTTCCTAAGCAACTTGTATTCACAGACTATTTTAGATACATTCAAATTATTATATAAATCGACATTGATTGTCTATTTCTAAAGAGAAAATATATTACAAAAATGGATCTTCATTTCTTCGTTATGAAAAAGACTTAATATATCTAATAAATTTAAACCGTTTTATACTTTATAGAAAACATCTATATGCTTTTTTAACATGTCGTCAATGATATTTCGAACAGGTATCGTTGCTGCCAAATCATATATTGCCCCTATTCCTTTGGGCGCATCTGGATTCATGCGAATAAATGAAATGGCATCCTTTAAGTCATCAATAAATTTTTTTGCCACACCATTTTGTGTATGACTGAGAGTCACGCAAAAATGGATGCATGAAGGTTTATGGAGTCCATTAAGTATCCACCCCTTTTTGTCCATCTGATCCATTATGCGATGTATATCTAATGTTTTTGATGAAAAAGCAAGTAAAAAAAAGGGATCCCCTAAGATAAAGAGGTCTGGAATATCCTGAATTTTTTCTTTAATCCATTTTGCAGTTTCAAGTATTTTCGCAGTAGTATCAATATACCCTTTTTCACCTAATGCAATCATTGATGCCCAACATGCAGCACTTAAAGCTCCCGGGCGGCTTCCAGTAAAAGTAGGGGAAAAGTATAGTCCCCCCGGCCAATCTGAAATCGTGAAATATTGATAATGTCTGAGCTCTAAGCTTCGATAAAGAATTACAGATGTGCCTTTTGGTGCAAAACCAAATTTATGAGTATCTGCGGATATGGATGTTACGCCTGGCAAACTAAAATCAAATGGCGGAATTGGATATCCCAGCCTTTTTGCCCAGGGCAAAATAAACCCGCCCAGACAGGCATCAGTATGAAAGCCAATATTGTGTTGTCTGGCGATTTCGGATAAGGCTTCAATCGGGTCAATGATACCATGGGGAAAGGAAGGCGCAGAGCCAATGATGACAATGGTATTTTTCGTAATCGCTTTTTTCACTTTGGTAATATCAGCAGCAAAATTTTTATTCAGCGGCATGGTCACTTTTTTAATATTGAGATATTGTGATGCTTTATCAAATGCCGCATGAGCCGACTCAGGGATAATCATTTCTGGTGATGAGATTCCTTTTTCAATTTTTGCCTTGTCCCGATAGGTTTTCATTGCCAATATAATGCTTTCAGTTCCTCCAGATGTCACTGTTCCACATATCTGATTCTGAGATCCACTTTCAGTGCTACCTGCGCCCAACATGTTGGCAGTCATGGAGACGATTTCAGAGTCATACTTAATGGCACTGGGCCAAATATTTGGATAAAGCGGATCGCTTTGTGATTGAATGGCATATACTTGATTTAAAAAATTAATATGATTTTCATCTCCATGAAAAACCCCACCAGAAATTAAGCCATTTTTCCATTTGTTATCTTCCTGTTCTGCCAGGGATTTCATTTCCATAATGATTTCATCATGCGGTTTTCCCATTACCGGTAAGGCTGCAAAAGACATGCTTTGATCCTGGTAAGGTTTCAATTTGGACTCCAGTTTTTCAAAGGCTTCATTGTACTCTTGCTCAATGTAATTTTCAATAAATGGGACTTTTCGAATATACTTTTCCAGGAATTTTATATTATTTTCAATGAACTGCAAAACTGATGGATGAATATTTTGCAAATGACCTGTAACGAATGATAAAATGTCCATAAGCCCAATACCTTAGTTTTAAAAAAAAGCTCTGAAAATAAGTTCCTTCTAAAAGTAACTAAACATTCGAACCTAATAAAATCAATATCTTATAAAAGTTGAATATTTAGTTCCTGTTAGGATTGGTTCTTGTCCAAAAGAGGGGAACGCTTATTATTCAATATTTGTTGATTCGTTTTTGAACCAGGATACACTGAAGAAGATGAATAATATGAGCTTTAAAGTGACATTTTGTCATCTTAGGAATGCTCGGAAAATAAGTTCCTCATTTTACATTTTACAATATTTGTTGATTCGTTTCTGAACCATGATTACACTGAAGAAGATGAATAACATGAATTTAAAGTGTCTTTATTTCATCTTATTCATCTTCTTCAGTGTAATCATGGTTCAAAAAACTGAATGAACATTTATTTAATGGGGAACTTATTTTCGGAACCTTCCTTATTGATCTCCTTCAGTGTATCCCTGGTTCAAAAAAAGAATGAACTGTTGGCTAGGAGATGCTTGATGTTTAATTTTTGAACTGTCAAACATCCTTTAAGGGCCAAAGAAAATGCCCTCTTTTTTAGAATGCGTCCAGTTGGAAATCTTGTATACATTACCCCATTCAATGTTTTTTATCTGCTCGAATCTTTTTCAAATATAATTTGATATGACACCAATATTTTTTTGAACTGCCCCCTGACTATTCCTTACAATGGCCAATCCTTTTTGACCACTTTGCCTGGCAAGATCAGCATCATTCATTAAAGACAGAAAAATATCATATAATTCATTTGAGTTATGTACTTGAAAAGCAGCTCCCGCACTGACAAGATGTTTTGAAATTTCAGGAAAATCGTGCATGTCTGGGCCAAACACAACAGGTTTTGCCATTGATGCTGGCTCCAGTGGATTGTGTCCCCCTTCTTCAACCATGCTTCCGCCGACAAATGAAATATTAGCAAGGGCGTACAGTTTTCCCAACACGCCCATTTGATCAACAATCATAATTTTTTCAACCTTTTTTTGTTGGGAATACAGAAAAGAAGGCAATTGATGCGTTAGGCAAATTTTGTGGACTTCTCTTGCTCGCGCAGGGTCTCGCGGGGCAATAATTAATTTAAGATTGGGAAATTTCCTGACCAATCTTGAAAAAACACAGATCAATGTTTCTTCCTCCCCAAAGTGAGTACTTCCGGCGACGATAACTGATGTTGTTTGCGTGAGGCCAAAATGCTTCTTGAGTTGTTCAAGCTCGGTTTGAGACAATTGATGTCTTTTTTGATCAAACTTTACATTGCCACTTGTTATTAATTTTGATGACTCAATATCAAATAATTGAAACCGAGCCTTTTGTATTTCAGATTGCACACAGATTTCACTAAAAGTGTTTAGTGATGGTTTCATAAACCAGTTAAGTAATTGGTAGCCCTTTAAAGATTCTCTTGATAATCGCGCATTGAGCAATATGGATGGTATCTTTTTTTTGTATAAAAGTGTGAGAAAGTTCGGCCAGATATCTGATTCAACAAGCACAAACACTGATGGATCAATTTTTATAGTCATCCATAGCACAGAAAAATAAAAATCATATGGATAGTAAATAATATCATCAACGTGGTTGCGCATTTTTTGGGCCATTTCATAACCTGAAAGTGTAGAGGCTGAAAAAACAATCGATTGATCCGGCCATTTTTTTCTCATGGCTTCAATAATTGGAAACGCTGATAGCACCTCACCCACTGACAAGGCATGGACCCATAAAGGTTTTTGATATGGTGCGAATTTCTGAAATCCCAAACGTTTAAAAAAGGTTTGCTTGCGCTTGGTATGTATACAAGCCAATGGGATTAATAATGGGAGACAAATTATTATGATCAACCATTGCAATAAATTATACGCAACAACTTGAAGATTATTCAATGTGTACCTTTAATGTTTTAATGTTCCTTCAGCTTTCTCAGTTATCAAGGCTCGAAAGCAGAATGAACTGTTGGCAACGTAAATGCTTGCTGTTTAATTCTTGAACAGTCAAACATTATAAATGGAGAAATTATTTCCAGAACTTTCCTGAAAATAATGCCCTTCGGGCAATTTTTTTATTTTATGAGTATTTAAGCGCTGAAAATAAGTTCCTTATTATTGAATATTGTTGATTCGTTTCTGAACCATGATTACACTGAAAAAGATGAATAAGATGAAAGAGAGACACTTTTAATTCATCTTTTTCAGTGTAATCATGGTTCAGAAACGAATCAACAAATAATTAATAATGATATCTATCGAATTTTTATTTTTCCGATACATAAAATTATTGTTTTTTTGATATATAATTATATTAACAAAAAACAATTTATCTGTCAAAAAATCATGTTTAATTTTTGTGGGACACTCTTTATTTCATCTTATTCATCTTCTTCAGTGTAATCATGGTTCAAAAAACTGAATGAACATTTATTTAATGGGGAACTATTTGCAGAACGTTCCTAATAAGAATCATAATTATGTTTACAGAATGATCCATTTTAGTTATGAGGAACATGACCATGTGGTGGGGAATCGAGATAAAAACTTCTTTGTTGTTAATTAAATAATTATTGGATATATCAATGAATACATTTGAACGTATATATGAAGCCCTGTATGATATGTATGGGCCGCAAGGGTGGTGGCCATTAATGACCTATAAAAATTCTGAACTTTGCTGTGCCTATCATCCAGAAGATTATCATTTGCCTCAAACTCAATCTCAAGTATATGAGATTTGTGTGGGAAGCATCTTGACTCAAAACACAGCATGGCGAAATGTCGAAAAGGCTTTAGTTCATTTATATCAAATAAAGGCATTGGATCCCAAAACAATTCAAACAGTTCAGGTTGAAAAAATTAAGGAAGCGATTCGGCCAGCGGGATATTTTAACCAAAAGGCAAAAAAGATTCTGGCGTTTAATGAGTTTTATTTAAAGCTTGATCATCAGGTTCCATCAAGAGAACAACTATTATCAGTCTGGGGCATTGGTCCGGAAACCGCAGATTCAATCCTTTTGTATGCCTATAAACAGCCATCGTTTGTCGTAGATACCTATACCCGAAGAATATTTACCCATCTTGGGCTGATTCAGGAAAAGATGACATACGATGCAATCAAAAAGGAATTTGAACATCACTTAAAATCAGATGTTGAAATTTATCAGGAATATCATGCACTGATTGTAGGACATGCAAAGCATTATTATCAAAAGAAAAAAACATATGCCCAGGACCCATTGTTGTCATTCAGTCAATAGATTTTTATAAATGAGTACGAACAAATAATCCATCATATCGTTGACATTACCCCATGTAAATCTTATTTATATTAATGACATTTTAATTAATCATTTGAGTGTAACCCAAATAGCCTGAAGGAAGTCAGCGATCCTCAGTTTATTGCTAAGTATTAGTTTGACCTGAAAACTGATTTTCACTGACTGAATACACGATGCTCAAGTTTTTTCACAAACAAAATCCAGTTTTTGCAAAAAACTTGATTATCGAGTTATGGAATGATTTAAATTTACAGGTAATTTTGCTTACCTCAAACCACTCAATATTGGAGGGAAAAATGCATATAAAAATGAATCAAACCTTATTTATTGTATTTAGTATGGTTCTTTTCATTTGCGGATTTGTTGATTCGCACATGACTCAGGCGCAGTCTTATGAAAGCATGCAGATGGTGCCTGCGAATTTCAGTAAGATTGCAAAAATTGCACGCCAGGGTGTTGTAAATATTCGAACTGAAAAAACGATCAAGGGTGGAGGGCGTGTTTTTCGGTATTTCTTTGGTCCCAAGGGAGAGCAACAAAATCCTTTTGGTAATGACCAGTTTGAGAATTTCTTTGATCGCTTTTTGGGTGAAAACGATGGCGGTGGACGTGATTACAAACAAAAAAGTTTAGGCTCTGGATTTATTATTGATACAGAAGGCTATATTGTTACGAATAACCATGTGATTGAGGATGCTGATGATATTAAGGTTAAACTGGCCAATGGTGATGAATTTGATGCTACAGTTGTGGGACGTGACCCAAAAACTGATCTTGCGCTGATTAAAATCCCTGCATCTAGAAGTCTTAAGCCCATCCCATGGGGCAGATCTGAAGATATGCAGGTTGGGGACTGGGTTGTTGCCATAGGCAGCCCTTTTGGGCTTGAACAAACTGTTACTGCTGGAATTGTCAGCGCAAAAGGCCGGACCATAGGATCGGGTCCTTATGATGACTTTATCCAAACCGATGCGTCTATTAATCAAGGTAATAGTGGTGGGCCTTTACTTAACCTGAAGGGAGAAGTGATTGGTGTTAATACTGCCATTATTGCCGGTGGTCAAGGTATTGGATTTGCCATTCCCACCACCCTGGCAATTGGAATTATCGATCAATTGAAAAACGAGGGTGAAGTCACCCGCGGATGGCTGGGTGTGGGCATTCAGAATCTAACGAAAGAAATGGCGGACTATTATGACCTGGATAATCAGGAAGGTGTCCTTGTAAGCCAGATTTATGAGGGAGATCCGGCGGACAAAGCGGGTATGAAACCCCAAGACATCATTATTGCGGTCAATGGCAACAAGATCTCAGACACCCGCCAGTTATCTCGCATTATTGCTGAAACGTCTGTTGGAAAAGAAATTCTTGTCGATGTCCTTCGCAATGGTCGGAAAAAAAGCCTGAAAGTCATAATTGCAAGGCGTGATGATTCTCGCCTGGGCGAATTGTCAACCAATACCTCTCATGGTGGTCACTCACTGGGGATGCGGGTTGAGGATTTAAATGAGCACCTGGCATCACGTTTTCAATTAAAGTCCGATGAAAAAGGAGCAATTGTCGTTGACGTTGATCATGGCGGTAAAGCGGCTGACGCGGGTATTCAGCCAGGCGACATCATTCTTGAAATTAATCGAACGCCGATTGCTTCAAAAACTGATTATTATTCCATCGTTGATTCTGTTGACAAAGGTGATGAATTGAAATTTTTCATTAAGCGTCGAAGTGGTTTTCAAGTCATTAAACTGGAAAAATAATCGCAAAAAGGAGAATATATGTTTAAAGAACCAAGATCTGAATTGCTATTTTCATGGTCAGATTTGGGGGATATTGAAGCCGGTCGTCCCAATCTGGGGGCAACCACACATGTGGCTGTGTATCGACTGATGCAATACACCATGCGTGATGTTTTGATCAAACGTTATGATCCAGAAACAGCTTCCTATATTTTGTTTGATTCAGGCAAAAGCGCAGGAAAAAGTTTTTGTGCAAATGTCCTGGATACAAGCCTGGGATTGGACGATTTTGTCTCAGATCTTCAGGATGCATTAAAAAAGTTTGGCGTGGGGATTTTGCGTGTCGAAAAGGTTGACCTGGAAAAAAATTCATTCATCCTCACTGTTGAAGAGGACCTGGATTGCTCTGGCATTCCCATGATCAATGAAACCATTTGTGATTATGATGAAGGATTTATTGCCGGAATTCTGGAGGAATATACAGGTAAACCTTTTGATGTCCAGGAAGTCGATTGCTGGGCGACCGGAGACAGGGTGTGTCGATTTGAAGCCAATCAACAGCATTTGGAGGATTAATTCATGATTGCTGTCGTCCAGCGGGTGAAGCAAAGTGAAGTGACTGTGGCCGGGAAGTCTACCGGCCGCATTGATCAAGGATTAATGGTTCTTCTGGGGGTTGGGCACAATGATCAGAAAAAAAATGCAGATTACCTGGCCGAAAAGATTGTTCATCTTCGCATATTTGAAGATGATGCCGGTAAAATGAATCGTTCCTTGATTGATGTCAATGGCCAAATGTTGGTTGTCTCCCAATTCACCTTACTTGGAGATTGTCGAAAAGGTCGGCGCCCTTCTTTTATAAATGCCGCGCCGCCTGATTTGGCCAATGAATTGTATTTGTATTTTGTCGATTGCGTCAAAAAAATGGAGATTGAAACGCATACAGGCATATTTGGTGCCATGATGGATGTTTCATTAATCAATCATGGCCCGGTAACCATGATATTGGAAAGTGTGTAACTATTGGGATTACTTGATAAACTAAAACGAATCAAAAAACAGAAAACAAAAGATATTTTCAAGCACCGCACTGTTGCAGATGGCTTAATCTTTTCAGTTTCGCCGACAGTCTGGCACAACCTGACAAAACAACAGGGAAATGCTCACCTGATGCATCAATATGTGGCGCTTCAAATGCTGGTTGAAGAGGGCCTGGCCACTCAAGTTGAAAATGGCTTTTTTATACATTCAACATCAGCCGTGTTGCAGGATTGTCATACACGCCTCCTATTGGACCTTCCTGATCCCTGGCCTGGAAATTTGCAAGTCGAAATTGATGGTCACACCCAAAGCCAACGATTTAATGCGGTGCTTTGTCTTGAAGCGACAGATGGTGAAATCATTCGATATTACGATTTTAATGGTCCTATACTGACACTCAGTGAGGAAGAAAAATTCTTGCCAGATGCCGTGCAATGGCATGCATTTCAGGCAGTCAATACACACCAATCTTTGCCAGAGAATGAACGTTCAGAATATCATCATCTCAAATTGATCTATCAATTGCAGCAGGCCAAAGAAAAAGGTCTGAATATTGATTTATCGCACTTTAGTGAACTAAAAATCGTTCAGCCAGAAAGTATTGGCGTCACCATTGATGAACAACATGATGGCTCTGCATTGTTAACACCCTCCTTTGGCAATCTGGCATCTGCGGATGAAATTGCCAATCGGTTGGGTCAACTTGATCCTGGCCATGAGGTTCAAAGTATGCGCATCAATGACAGTATTGTGCTGCTGGATGAAGAAAAACTGGCCAGCGTTCATGAAATAATTCATAAACGAAAAATTCCAAAATCTCATGTCAAACAGTTTATGGAAACTCCTGGCGCATATATTGATGCCTCACGAATTGATCTTGATGTGGGGTTTTCATTTCGGGTGAAAGGGGCAACTCGTTTCAAGCATGCATATTTTGGGGATACTGATTTATCTGATATCAACTGGTTTAATCGCGAAAATGACTCACCTGAAGAAACAACTGAATCACTCCCCGATTTGACAAAAATTATAACCGACCAGAGTGACCTGGAGCAATTCCGCAGTCACATGAATGATTCCATTCAAACAGGTGCCGATTGTTTTGCATTCAGCCAATTTAGTATTCCTTTGGATCAAATTCAAGTCATTGAAGATAAACTGAACGAGCTGGCGATCACCCTGACAGAATCCTCGCAAGAAACGATTTCTGAGTTAAAAGTCATCAATATCACACAAAATGATGAATTCTGCGAATTTGCCAATGATAAAATTCCCCCACTGCCTGAATCGTGTTTGTACCAAGAACCTTTGGATTTTTCCCAATACAAAAGACAACCCTATCCCCATCAACTTGAAGGCATCCGGTGGATATTGGGCCTGTCCCTTGAAAGTATTCATATTCCCAAAGAACTCCAGGATCGATTGGGCGCTTTACTGGCTGATGACATGGGGTTGGGAAAAACATTTATGTCATTGATTGCTGCAGCTGAATATTATCGACTGACAGAATTGAAAGGCGATATCAAGCGACCTGTTCTGGTCGTTGCACCCCTGAGTTTACTGGAAAACTGGAAAAATGAAGTAAGTGAAACTTTTCATGTCAGCCCTTTTCGAGATATTGTCATCCTTCAATCCAGTGCCGATCTTCAAAAATACAGAGTTCAAGGATTTGGTGCTGAGACACGTCAGGAGTTTTCTAATGATACTGAGGATGATGACAGTGTTTGTGACACCAATATTCAATATGCCCTTAAAATAGGCACAATGTTTGGCACTGAACGATTGGATATGGATCGTCGCATGGTCCTGACCACATATCAAACCCTCAGAGATTATCAGTTTTCATTATGCCGCATTGATTGGTCACTGGTTATTTTTGATGAAGCACAGAATATCAAAAACCCCAATGCACTTCAAACGCGAACTGCCAAAGGCTTGAAAGCCCGATTCAAATTACTGGTTACAGGAACTCCGGTTGAAAATCATCTGGGTGATTTTTGGTGCTTGTTCGATACCGCAAGGCCAGGCCTTTTGGGTGCATATCAGGGCTTTCTAAAAAGATTTGTACTGCCCATGCTCCGGGCCAAATCTGAGGATATATCGGACATTCGTAATGAAATTGGCACAGAATTGCGCCAGACAGTCGGCGGTCTGATGCTTCGACGTACAAAGGCTGAAAAAATTAGCGGGCTTCCTCAAAAAACGATCTTTGTGGGCGCGCAGGTCCCTGATGACCGCACTGAAGTTTTCGAACCCGAGCTTGTGTGCATGATGGAAGGACATCAACTGGAAACCTATGAAACCATTGTCAATGATACAGTGAACAATGAAGATCGTTCCAATGCCAGTGCCCGAATTTTGCGCGGATTAATGCAATTGAAAGATGTTTGTTTGCATCCTGACCTTGTTGATGGTGGCATACCACAAATCCCAGAGACATCTCAAGGGGCCAGATCTGTTATGATGCAATCAGCCAAACTTGAATGCATGTTGAAACTGTTATCACAGATTCAGGCCCGAAATGAAAAAGCAATCATTTTTATTTTGAATAAACGTCTTCAACAATTTATTAATATTTGTTTGCAGTTAATTTTTGATATTCAGGTGGATATCATTAATGGTGATACCAAAGCTGTTTCCAAAAATTTATCTACCCGCACACGTGTTCGTATCATAGATTCCTTTCAAAAACAGGATGGTTTTCAAGTGCTTGTCATGTCACCAGTGGCTGCAGGCGTTGGCCTAACAGTAACTGCAGCCAATAATGTGATTCATTTGGAACGACACTGGAATCCTGCAAAGGAAGATCAGGCCACTGATCGTGTGTATCGAATTGGACAACAAAAAGATGTGAATGTATATATTCCAGTCGTGCATCATCCAGAAGTACGATCTTTTGAATTAAATTTACACGCCTTACTCTCCAACAAAATTGATTTAAAAGAAGCCATTGTAACTCAAGAAGATGTTACAGCCAAAGATATGGCCCAAACCGGCCTGTTCAAGCATCCGATGAAAACACAAAATAAAAAATAATATTGACTGTCTGGTTGAATAAACAAATAGAATCTGTTATATATATGAATCAATAACAACAAGTGATACGTAAAAGAATTGACCATAAAACTTTTCAACTCCACCGGTCACCTTATTGTGAAAGGCATTACTACCCGGCCGGCCTTGCTCCTCGGTGGTTTTCGAACTTGCCACAAGTATGAATCCATAAAAGGATGAATACTGAATATAAGGCTCTGTAAATGATAAAAATATCGAAAGATCCAGTTTTGGAATATTGTTGCGGTGCAAAGGAGGCATTTTCAAATCAATATTGTCCATATTTTGTTCAAAAGAACAAATACTGTTCACTGCTTGAAAATGGCAAAATGGATATTTTTTTTAATGAATGCCGATATGAAACATTATTGTTTGATGCATGCAATATAGCCAATGAAAGAGTATCAAATCATTATAAAGAGTTAAACATTGATGATCGTTGTTTTGTTGACTTTGATGCGGTTAAATCAAAAGCGCAAAAACCCAAAAATCCAAAAATATTATCAGTCAGAAGTTATTTGGAAACTGTTTGTTATCGATTCATCCTGGATACCCTCACCAAGCAAGGTTTAATTAATAGACGAAAAAAATGTGGATCATGTCAGCATTTTCTAGACAAGTATTGTCAGAAACAAGAAAAAAAAGTCAATAAAACAACAAAGCATTGTAAAGATTATCAGAAAAACAAAAACATATACACAGTTGATACTGAGGTTGATTTTGAGAAAATAAGTTATGAAACCCAGGTGTATTTATTTGAAATCATATCTAAATGCTTGCTTGAAAGAGTGCTGGAAAATTCCCCTGATTCAAAAACACATAACATTGTTGAACGCATCAAAACACTGGTATCCCAAGAATACAATTATTTTGAGACCCTGGTTGATATTTGCAAAAATCTAAAGACGACAGCTTCCGATTTAAAAAAACAAAAACGTTTTCAAAGACAGCATTATGTAATCACTCGGCTCATGGAACTTATTTTGGAAGACCATAACTATTTTCAATCTTCAAAAATAATTTGCAAAGAACTGGGAATTAGCTCAAAAACATACAAAAGAGACTTGATCGAAGTTAAAGAATATATTCAAAATCATTGCCTTGATGAACTTGCCGAATTCTTTTAAGGAACGTTCTGAAAATAAGTTCCTCATTATTCAATATTTGTTGATTCGTTTCTGAACCATGATTACACTGAAGAAGATGAATTAGATGAAATAAAGACACTTTAAATTCATCTAATTCATCTTCTTCAGTGTAATCATGGTTCAAAAAACGAAAATGAACACTTATTAAATGGGGAACTTATTTTCAGAGCTTTCCTAAAAAAAAATGTCCATAAACAGCCTGTTTTGCACTCCAACCTATTAGGCAGGTTATTTCAAGAGAGGAAAAAATATGGAGAACCTAACAAAACAAAACAAGGAATCATTGGATGATATCTTTGAAGCTTCTTTTTTAAACGATTTAAGCCTGGAACAATGGTTAAAAAAGGAAGCTTCTTCTGAAACGTTCAAACATAACTTTCACAATACAGTTAATGAAGCTCATTTAAATCATGATATGCTCATTCGGTATCATCAAAATGAATTAAATCACACCGAAAAAAAACAAATCATGAAGCATCTCGCCTTATGTCCAAAATGTTCAAAACGATCATACCAAATCATTCAAGAACAATCCAACGTTTTGCAGCAAATGTATTATAAAATACCCCTTTTGCTGATTAAGCGATACTTTTCTTTGCCGGTATATATTTTTATTGTTGCACTGGCTTTGTTTTCTTTGACTGTCTTCATGCCTGCAATGATTAAATATGTTTTTGTGGCATTTATCATATTTTCATCGTTGACTTTTGTGATGATGAAACAAAAGAAACAACGACAATTCGTGAGTGTTTTCAATTTAATGCTAATGTGTTGTATGGCATATCAAATATTGGGTCAGTCATCAATTCAGGACAGCATACATGAAACCTACCAATGGGCTCAAACAATAAATACAAAAAAGACAAATCCAATTAAATTTCAGTGGGAAATAGGTCGATATGCTTTTGCCAATCTCTCTGCCAATCAACCCTTCCATTTGGCTTTTGGTGCTGGCTTGTGGAAAGGTAGAAATATTTTGCAAAAATCTGAAAAAAAGGCTGAAATGCCCCATTTTTTAACCCCTCAAGAGCCAACAATACAATCATCTGATTGGAACAATACAAATTATTCTCAATATTTTGAACTGGGGGAATGGTGCTTTCTCCTCAAATACATGTGCTTGAATCAACAATTAATAGATCAGTCATTTATTGATCAACAAAAAACAATTGTGGCACAATTTTCTCAAGATACCACTTTTGATAAAGAAACACAGACAACGCTAAAGAGTTTAAGTGACGCAATGCAGGAAAATCGTATTATTGCGAAAAATAGCGTCCAAAAAAATCAACGGTTTTGCATCAATGTTCAATATCGACTTAAATGCCTGGAAAAGGCACTGTCTCCAAAACTTTAGATATCAACTCAAGGAAGCATCATGCCGAAACAACGCATATTTTATATGATTATTTTAGTTTTTTTTGTTCATTTGACATGCTGTGGCTGCTCACAGAAAAAAATGAATTTTATACCTGACTCAAATATGTTCCATAAACAAAAAATGCGGCATTTATCAGGAGATTGTAACTGTTTTGATCCAGAACGTGTTTCATTGGATCATTCTGACACATTTGCGAGTAGCGTCAAACAAGTCTTTAGCCGCGTTTGTACAGCATCTGATAAAAAAGAAAATCGATTTCCATCGTTGTTTATTACAGATCAACAAGAGCTTTCATCATGTGTTTTCGAGACGGGTGAAATCCAAATTTCTAAGGGGACGTTGAACTATTTGTATCAAAAACACATTCCCATTGAGGTCTCTGAAGCACGGTTGGCATTTATTCTTGGCCATGAAATGGCACATGCCGCCTATCACAGCTTTAAAAAGAATACCTTTATGAATATGAACAAGACTGTCTTGCAAAAACAAATGGCAAAAATTGAATTGGAAGCAGATAGATATGGCATCCTGTTTGCCACATTTGCTGGCTTCCAGCCAGAGTTTATTATTGATTACAATGGTACTAACTTTATCCAAGAATGGGAAATTATTAATCAGTTAAGTCATTATACAACGATGAACAGTCATCCCAATCCATTTTCAAGAAAAAAACAACTTCAGACTATTGCCAAAGAAACGAAAATGTCATTGGACTTATTTCATGCCGCGACAAAACTATACATTATTGGCAGATTTCGTGAAGCCCTGGCATGCTTAAAAAAGTTTGCAGTGTTTTATCCTTCAAGAGAAGTTTTCAACAATATTGGCACGTGTTATCTTCAATTATATATCCAGCAATATAATCCTTTGAATCAGTTTGTATTACCTGCAATGATTGATACGAAATCCAGAGCAGATTTATTCAAATATAGAACACGTTACCATAGTGATGCTCTTGTTTCTGCAAAAAAGTATTTTGATAAAGCAATCAAAAGGGATCCTTACTACCTGGTTTCAGGTATTAATTTATCAACGACATTTCTCTTGATGGAAGATACAAACAATGCAAAGGCGATTCTGAAGCCCCTTGTCAAGAAAATCAAAAATCCGCATATACATAATAATTACGCAATATTGTTATGGATTCAAAATCATAAACAGAGTCACCCATTGATTATACATCATATGGAAAAAGCGGTTTCAATGAATGATGCGTATTGTCAAAATTTAGATTTTTTTCTACCATCTGACACAATGAAATCTTTACCCAAAAAATGTAGAGAAAGAAACGCTCAGACAGAACATGCACTCCTTGATTTTTACAGGGAAACCACAAGAAAAAACAAAATTGAAAAGATCATGGCCCAGGAACCTTATAATGAATTTATTATACAGGACGCTGAGATGAAACTGGCCTTTTATTCACATCAAAACAAATGCGTATTGACAATAAATGGCGTCCCTGTATACATTGAGTTAAAGGACGTTCAAAAAAACTTTTTAGATCTTCGGTCGGATTTTGGTCATAATCAACTGATACAGCTCTCCTCTCCGGCACAGTATATTTCTTTTGATCAAGATCATATTGTTGTTAAAATGATGGATGGTCAGATCAATGGGTTTCTATTTTATGATTTTGGCTTCAAAAAAAGTTTAACCTATCGTGATGAATGATCATCCTGTATTGATATCCGGAAAAATCTACAATGTTATTAAAAAAGTTTCTTGTCATTATCTCCCTGACATTGACATTCTTTTCCAGCGCCTATTGTCAGGTCGACCTTCTCACTCCTAAAACTCAAAACATTGAAATTCATAAAATTATCTTTGTTGGGGATGAAACCATTTTTTCTTTGGAATCATTCTACGCCATGGCTGATGCTTACAAAGACTGGTTGGGAATCAGTCGAGACATGCCAATTCGAATAGAGCATTTGCTCCATTTAAAAAGAGCGATGAATCAAAAGTATAAGGATGCGGGTTATATCAATTCGGAAGTGATTATTGACCAATTGGATGAAAAAAATCGCATTTGTCAATTTCGCGTGGTAGAGGGCAAATTAACAAAAGTCATTGTTTTAAACAGTAAATACATATCAAAATCATATATAGCTAACTTTTTTTTTTATAAATTAGGTGACGCCCCCTTAAACATGAAGCCGCTTGAAATTCTGATAAAGCGACTCAAAGAAATTCCGGGTATACAAAAAATTGACGCAAGTTTGGAAGATGGAGTAAGAACAGGTGAATCCTATTTACGTATAAAAATTTATGAATCTTTTCCTTTTCACATCTCAGCGCTATATAACAATTTTGGTACAGAAGGAACCGGGAAATATAGAGGTATATTATATGCAAATTATACCAATTTATTGGGTTATGCTGATACCTTAACAGGGCAATATGGTTTATCCGAAGGGACTGAATATTTTGCATCAAACTATACCTTTCCAATTTTTTACAGTGATTTGAACTGCACGATTGGTGCAGGGAAGGCCTTTGCAGAAATAATAACTGATCATGTAAAAGAAACAGGTAGGATCTGGCACAATTCAAAAAATATGTTTGCAAAAATTCGTTATTTGTTATATAAAAATATTTATCGAAGAAATAAGAGTCATATTCATATTGAAACAAGTGTTGGCGTCATTGGTGAACATCAGAAAAGTACTCAAAATACTTTTCATGGTTTATTAAAGACTGAAACAGAATTGTTCCTTGCAAAGGTGTTTCATGAGTTTATGTATCGTGAAAGGTCACAGGTCTTTTATATATCTTCACGCTTAGGCATGCCGGTTCAGTCAAAAAGAAATGATAAAAAGAACTATCGTGAAAATAGATTTCATCACTGGGAAACAGACATCACATATCAAAAGTATTTCTTCAAAGTTCCCATACAGATTGATTATCAATTGCAATTTGATTTTGCGAGCAAATGGTTGCCATCCTCTGAGAAATCAAGTATCGGGGGGTATTCAAGTGTGCGTGGATATGAAGAAAATCTATTGATACGTGACTGTTGTGTCATATCCCGACTTGAAGGCCTGTTTACGTTGTTTTCATCAAATATCAATATATTTAAAAAGATACATCGATTTGAATTGAAACTTTCCAGTTTTTTTGACTATGGCCAGGGCTGGAATCTCGATTTAAACCACAATCAACAATTTTCCGATCGCTTGATGAGCATTGGAACAGGCCTTCAATTGAATGCAGGAAGATTTTTCCGATCAGTTGTTTACTGGGGGCATGCATTGACCGAACCTGAAAGCAGGTTTGAAAAGATTGACAGAAATAATAACATCCATTTTTTTATAAAAACACATTTTTTTTAGGAACCAGGAATGAAAAATAGGGCAAATTTTTTTTTAATAATCACAATGATTGCTATTATTTATGCTTCGTTGGGAATGGCGACTGAAATCAATAATTACAATGAATTTCCATCTGGCATTGAACCTGGAGATGACTTAACCAACATTGTTCATGATCTCCAAAATCATCGATATGATATTGATGGCGGCCAGCAACATGATCAAATAGTGTATTATATTTTCGATACTTTTAATGTCCATTCTCATGAATCTGTTTTTTTTCATGATAATGGAAATACACATACGTATGCATTGGTGACTGGTGACATATATTCCTATATCAATGGTACAATAAACTCCAGTGCAAGAAATTTCATTCTTGCCAACCCAAATGGTATTTTTTTTGGAAAAAATAATTTCTTTAATTTAGCTGGAAATTTTTATTGTACAACAGCAAGTGCAATCAAGTTTGAAGACAACTCAATCATGCCATTGGATGGCAGCATGCGAATGATGTCATGTACGAAGCCCAAATCATTTATTTTTTCCAGTGCGTCGAGAAATATTAATGGCCAATCCGCTCCAAATGTCAATGAAGGCACAAAGGTTACGATTAACGCACCGAGTACAATCTTTCAGGATGACGACACGATATTTGTGGTCAAAGTAAAAAAAAATGAAGAATACCCTATTCCTGAAACAATCGCTCAGAAGGTAAAAAAAGTAAGTGAAAAAGATTTTTCATACTTTGAAGCCAATAAATCAATAGAGATTGATTTGGATTTATGGAAAAACTTGTCCTGTGAGAAGAAAACCAATGAGAGACGGCACAACCATTTGGAGCTCGGAACTCAAAGGGGCTTTTTATTTATCGCTAAAAAATTGGCCTTTTCTGCCATGTTTTCAAATATTGCAGATCACCTGGGTTATGATCTTATTGATGAAACAAATACGAGAAACTATCTTGAACAGGGACAAAATCATTACAAAAAAGGATCGTTTTTAAAAGCAATTCATTTATTTAATGACGTTTTAAAAAAATTTGATTCTAAGTCAACAGAATATTACTATATTCACTTATTGTTGTTGGATGCTTATCAGCATTTGGGCGAAACCTATAAACTCGAAACATGCCTGTCTCGTATTTTGAAAAAATTTGAGTTTAATTACTTTAAAGATAACACCATTCATGCTTTGTATTTGTGTAAACTGGCAGAACTATACTGCAAAAATAAAGAATTGGAAAAGGCCAGGGACCTGATTTCTCATATTAATAATATTGCGGCAAGCATTGATGATCTTTCTGTTTGGGCTTATATTGAGAATACTATTGGTAATGTATATGCGGCTTCAGAAAATTATTTAGCAGCTAAAAGCGCTTATAATGATGCACTGGAGTATTGTCATCTGGCATCAGGTCACTCTCTTCTGATCATCCAGTCATTGCAGCCGATCATCCAATTAAATCGTTTAAAAACAATGGTCAGGGAGAATAAACAACAAATAGTTTTACAAGAGTATACTGCTGCAGCAAAATCAGTTTACCGAGATAATACAAAGGGTTTTTTGAAAATCATAAATCTGCTCTCACTGGCTTCCCTTAAGTATGATCCGGAAAACAGCATACTCAATGCCATAAAACTTTCGAAGCAACTGGAACTAAATGAAACGATTGTGTCATATGCCAGAGGTTACTATGGTCATTATGCACTCAAGCAAAAAAAATTCTCCAAAGCTGTTGAAGAAACTAGAAAAGCAATTGTTGCACTAGAAGAATATAACAGACCTGGACTCTCTTATCAATGGTACTTACAATCCGGACGTGCATATAAAGGATTAAAAAAGACACTTGAGGCGATGAGACATTATAACCAGGCCATCATGCATTTAAAAAACTTACGACAGAACATGTCTTTTATGAATGCGGAAGATGGTTACCATAAAATGGTGAAACCTGTTTTTAAAGAAATGTTTGAGTTAATTATATCAAAAGCCATTATCGATTCCGATATGATAGATTTAGCTATTCAGGCAATGGATAATTTGAAATCAACTGAAATTGAAAAATACTTTTTTGATGACTGTATGACATTCGAAAAGGTTCACAATCAATTATCTATAAATACCTTTCCGCCAAAAACGCTATTATTATATCCAGTTGCATTGAAAGATAAACTCATATTGATGATCATTACATCAAATCACAGGGAAGTATTGACAGTTCCTGTTAAGTATCGTCAATTAAAAAAAACGATTAGGAGCTATGTCCAACAAGTGCAAAATCCCTATGAAAGCATGGATGCCATTAAGCAAAAATCTGCCAGAATATATGAATGGTTGATTCGTCCCATTGAAGAGGCCATGAGGCACCATATGGCAGATATTGAAGCCTTTATTATTGCGCCCGATGATCTCCTTCGAGTTCTTCCATTTGATACATTGTATGATGGCAATCGCTTTTTGATTGAAAAATATCCAACGGGTTTGATTTTTGCCCTTTCATTGACAAATATGGCGCATTTCAACGATTCCTTTTCAAAAGCACTGATGGCCGGTCTTTCAGAAGAGGCGCGGCCCAGACTTCCATTTGTCAAAAAAGAAATTGAAAAAATGAAAGTATTCATGCCCAACTCAGATATCTTACTGGATAAAAAATTTACCTCCGACACTCTTGGTCAATGCCTAAAAAAACAAAATTACAGATATCTTGTCTTTGCGACACATAGCAGGTTTAAAAGCGATTCAAATAAATCAAAAATTGAAATGTACAACACATCATTGTCCATTTCTGAGTTTCAAATCCTGTTAAATAATATTGATCCTTTATATGGTGTTGATATGATCTCATTGAACGCATGTGAAACAGCCTGTGGAGATAGCAATGCATTTCTAGGAATGGCGGGTGTTGCATTGAATTCGGGTGCCAGAAGTGTGACTGCATCACTATGGGCGATTGAAGATCAGGCTGGTTACCTGATAATCAATTCATTTTATGATGGGGTGATCAATGGGAAATTAACAAAAGCCAGAGCGATGCAGAAAGCGAAGATGAATTTGATAAAAAGTCAAGCACATAAACATCCTGCATACTGGGGCACTACTGTGTTGATCGGCAATTGGAACTAAAGATCGTTCTCATGTATCTATTATGGATATCTATCTCCCCTTGCACGCCAATGCATTCGAGTGTCATCTACTGTTCACCTTACGAATTCTCTGAAAATAAGTTCCCCATTCATAACTACGATATACCCGAAAATTTATGATCGCTTAGGAATGCTCGAAAAATAAAATCCCCATTTCAAAATGATTGAATTAAATATTAAGCATATATGGGCCAAATTGCTCCTTCTATTTTTTGAACCATGATTACACTGAAGAAGATGAATAAGATGAAATAAAGACACTTTTAATTCATCTTATTCATCTTCTTCAGTGTAATCATGGTTCAGAAACGAATCAACAAATATTGAATAATGGGGAACTTATTTTCAGAGCTTTTGTTAGTGTCATCATTGCTCAAAAACTAATACTGCGTTTCTCCAACTCATTTAATACCCTGGCCAATTGATTCTTTGTATAGGGCTTGGGAAGAACACTACAGAAGCCATAATTTTTGTACTCCGGCATAATTGGATCATTAGCATAGCCACTGGATACAATGGCTTTAATATTGGGGTTCATCTTTAACAGACGATTCAGTACAGCTTCACCGCCCATACCTCCTGGAATCGTGAGGTCAAGGATAACGATATCGAAAGGATTTCCAGATTTAAAGGCGTTCTGGTACAGTTTGATCGCAGCGTCACCTTCAATCGCAAAGACAGTCTCGTATCCCATACGATTTAACATTCTTCCAAGCATTTTTAAGATGGGCTCTTGATCATCCATAATCAGAATTTTGCCCTTCCCCTGATGTTCAGAAACTTGTTCGATATGTGTACTGATATCCTTTTGTGATGATGCAGGTAAATAGATCGAAAATGCTGTGCCCTTATCCATTAAAGAATTGACAGTAATATGTCCCTCATGATTTTTGATAATTGAATAAACAGTGGCAAGTCCCATGCCGCTGCCTTTTTGTTTCGTTGTAAAATATGGATCGAAAATTTTCTGCAAATGTTTTGTAGAAATGCCAACGCCTTGATCTTGAATGACTACTTTTACATACTTTCCTGGTGTAACAGGAATCTGGTTGTCTGTATGGATATTTATATTTTCACATTGGATTTGAATAACTCCGCCACCTGGCATGGCCTGAATCGCATTGATCACTAAATTGCCAATCACTTGATGAAACTGTCCTTCATCCACTTCTGTGATCCATACAGGATCAACAAAGTCGAATTCAATTTTAACTTTTGTACCCCTACTGACAAAGGTTGCAGATTCGTGAATAATCTGTGTAATATCAGAAGCTGTTTTAATGGGAGCGCCTCCTTTTGCAAATGTCAAAAGCTGTTGGGTTAATTTCTGTGCCTGCTTTGTGCCGGATTCTATTTCAGAAAAAATTTCAGTCACTTCAGCATCTTCATGGGCATGGTGTTGAAGGTATGAAATATTGCCAGCGATCACACCTAACATATTGTTAAAATCATGCGCAATCCCGCCTGCAAGTACACCAAGAGACTCTAGTTTCTGTGTTTGTTGTATTTGCATCTCAAGTTGATATTTTTCAGTAACATCTCTAAAAACGAGCACCACACCGATGATCTCATTGCTTGGGTTAAATATAGGTGCCCCGCTATCGGAAATCAAACGCTCTTGACCTTTTCGTGTGATCAGGAGTCTGTCATTCCCCAGTTTAATAATATGCTTTGATAAAAGTACTTTATTTACAGGGTTTTCAAATGGTTGTCGCGATTTGCTATCGATAATTTGAAAAATTTGTTCAACTTGCTTGCCAATGGCATCAAGCGAAGACCACTCGGTTAATTGTTCAGCAACTTTGTTAATTAAGGTAATACGACCATCTGTGTCTGTCGTGATCACACCATCACCAATGGATTTCAAGGTGACCATCAGTCGTTCTTTTTCTTGCGCCACAATTTGTTCCGCTGCTTTTCTTGCCTTGATCTCTTTGTTGAGTTCATCTCTGGAAGATGTTATTGCTCGAATATTGTGCATCATCTGGCTAAATGTTTTTGCCAAATGACCAATTTCATCATCGCCAGTAATGTCTATGACTGTATTCATTACTCCACTGGCAATTTGTTTCGCTGAATTTTCAAGTTTAAGCAGGGGGATTAAAACACTTTTTCTAAAAAGAATATACATTGTAAAAGACGTGATAAAAAGAAGAATCAGGGCTAACAAACCTGCCAATAAACTCGCATAAAGAACCTGTTCTCCGATACGCTCTCTTGTGATTACAAAATATATCGTGCCAACAATATGATTCTGATAAACAATATTACTTTCTTTGACAATATATTTGTTCATATCAACCAGCTCAGATGAATTGTAATGGGAATAACTGTCTTTTGATATTTCACGAACAAAATTTGTATCAATGGTCACGCGCGCATAGACAATGTCCTGATATAATAATAAGGAATGAATATAGTCTGAAATATATTCATGATTATACTGCCACATGGCGCTGGCCAGGCTTTTTCTGGAGAAGGATAAAATATGGTCGGCTTGATTGTTTAATGCTTTTTCTGTTTGATGCGCCTGATATACAATATACATTGCAAAAAAAACGATTAAGATGGTCGTGATAATGCCTGCAAGAGAATAGATAAAACGATTGTTTAAGCTGTTATTTGCAACAAAAAACATGAACAAACATTCCAGTTAGTTTGACCCGATAGGCAGGGTACGATTTAAAAAACCATGGATGATTTTTTTTATTTCATGGCTTTCTAACATCTGTTGGATGGTATCACCAATAATTTTTTTCATAGTGACGATTTTTGACTTTTTAGATATTGCCAGATATGCATGCGTACCAGGAGCTCTATATGATACCTTTTCAAATTTGTCGCTAAATCCATTTAAAGCCAGGAAACAATCATGGGAGATTTCGTGACCCACTATCAAATCGATACGTTCTGCATCCAGCATATATAAGAGCTGAGCGCCTTTTGCCACTGAAATGGTGTTTAATTTTATGTCAGAATTAAATGTCTCAAAATAAAAAGACGCATGAATCTTTCCAATTTTATATTTGTAAAGATTTTTATATTTTTTTACAGACACCTTTTTTCCCTTCTTTTTGTAAAAAACGATTTTTTCCTGATGGTAAGAGGGGTCTATGTATTCGGTAAATTTTTGACGTTCGGGTGTTTTACTGAAACTGGTGATCATATCAACCTCCCCTTTTCTTAACTTTTCAACACATCTTTTCCACGGGCAGGCAGTGTAATGAAATGTAATCCCCAGTTTCATTCCAATATTTTTCAAAATGGCAACATCAATGCCGCTAAAACCCGTCTGATCAATTATTTTCCAGGGCGGCCAATTGGCAAGGGCAACCAATATATGAATATTGTTTTGCTTTTGGGTAATGGTCTGATTATAGTGATCCTTCTTTTTTAATGTTTTGAGTTCATCATTGGAGGCAAAATTATGATTGATAAGGTATGCACCATCTCTGCTATCATTGAGATAATCACCGGACAACCTGGTCGCAGGCTGATATTCTTTTGCCAATGCCAATCCAGACAAAATATTGCATACCAGAACAAGAAGGATTGGCATGGCAAACTTCAAATATAAGATGAAAGTTTGTGATAGTTCCTTGATTCTTTGATTATGCATACATCCATTTTTCTTGTATCTAGCGAGATAAAAATTGCATTTCACTGATAACATCCTTAAGGTCAATACATCCATTTCCATCAATATCCCCATTAATTTCAGAAGGACTTGAATTCACCCGGACATTCATAATGGCATCCGACCAACTTTGGTCTGGCAATTCAGATGCTTTGATTTGAAACACTCCCGGCCTACTATTTCGATATTTGAAAAAGGCAGAATGTTCACCTTCAGGAATAACAAGAAATGCATTTGATTGTTCCCATGCTCTTTCACCATTCATGACGTAAAACCAGCCTGTATCAGGACTATCTGTTTGAAGCCAGAATTGCGTTTCAGACGTCATGATGACAGCGTTACCATTGGCATCACAGGCCATGACACGAATATAGGGCGTGACTTTCTCAACTGAAATAGGCTGGTTGGATGAAATAAATATTAATTTTTCAACAGGGTTATAGGAAATTGGCGGAGAGAAAGGTGTGATTGTCAATGTACAATTTTTTTTTATGCTCAGATTATGGCCATCATTGGATGTATCTCCATTATCTTTTAAATATACTGACAATTGTGCCTGTCCATTCAGGTTATCAAAAGGAAAGAATTTCAAATCCCCGGTGAAAGGATCAATTTCTGGCTGATCATAAAACAATTCCGGTTGATCCACTTGCACGACAAAGGATAGTTTCTGATCTGTTTCATTAAGAGCACCGGGAGAAATATTTTTCGCCCAGCTTTTAAGAAATTGAGGTCCTGATGTTTCAGATAATGTGATCGTAGATGGTATCGAAAACGTTGGGGCATCATTGACAGGCCTTACCTCAATTGAAAATGTTTTCGTATCGTTGGCCTGTAAGGTTTCCGCCCTAATAGTAATATCAGTTTCGCCAAATGCATTGGCTGCAGGAAATATTAAGACTGTACATTGGTTATCAGTTCTATAATTTTCCATACGAGAGATTAAATCTGCGTTGGATGACTCTGGTGTAATGCTCAAAAATCCTGTGATATCGTCTCTTGGAATATTGACAAAAAAACTCACTGGTAAGACAGGTTGATCTTCATCAATTGTAAAATCCTCAATATTGGATATGTAAAATCGACTTGTGTCAACGATTTCGATATCTACCTTTTGAAAAAAGTGCTCATCCAGCCAAAAACCTCCTGATAAATTATGATAATTACAATATATTTGGTCCAGATATATTGTTGCAGCGCCAATGTCCTTTGCAGTTAAAACAAATTCCACCAATGGACCGAACCGGGTATAGGCACCTTTTCCATTAATTTTTACAGTGGCTTTATTTTCATTTTCAGTCGATTCGCTAAAAGCGTAATTAGATAACATGCTGTTTTCATTGCGAAAGCCAAGGGGAGTAAAAAAATCCGAATCATATGAAATGGGTATGCGCATGTATTTTATCTCTTCTGGATTGTTTTTTTCATCCAGGTATATCGGTAATACGATATCCTCTCCTTTTTCTACTGTCAGGATGCTTGTTGTACTGGCATACGTTGAGTATGCACTTAAAAAGTATAAAAAACTTAAGATGATATAAACATTCTTTTTAAAGGCCATATAAAGCTCCTGTGTTTATGATTCATTTGAGGGTTTAAAAGTAGCCGATAGATTCTGTCAAAAAATTTGAATATCGAGTCAGATAATTTAGATTCCGGCTCTTTTGGTGATATGAAATTTTTTTTTGATTGCGATCGTCATATTTTTTTCAAGCATGAATCATGCCTACTTGTTTCAACATAATACACTTCGGGATTTTATCTATAGAATTTTTGTCTTTCCGCTACATTTAAACTTATTTTTTGTGTATTTCTTAGTAGGAATGCACTGAAAATAAGTTCCTCATTATTCATTATTCAAAATTTATTGATTCGTTTCTGAACTATGATTACACGAAGAAGATGAATAAGATGAAATAAAGACTCTTTTAAGTGGTTTTCTTTCAATTATACGAAAGATAACATTATGTATTGGATTGTGCAATGGAAAGTTTAACAAGCTTTACGATTTGTATGGTTATTCTCACCAGTATTATGAAGATGTGGGGCTGATGAGAATACCACATGATATTATTAACGAATGCCAACATTGAATCCCGACACTATTTGTAATAAATGAATAACATCAGCCAACCCCACTTTTCCATCACTGTCAATATCTTCAAATCCCACTGAATCTTGATTGAAAAGACCATTTTTTACTGACCATCCTTTAAAATGATCTTTTAAACTGTCTAAAGAGAGTATATCATTTTCAGATTTCACAACAGTAAAGGATAGTGTAAGTAACACACCACTTTCGCCCGGTGCAATTTTTTGGCTCGACATGACTCCTCCAAAGACAATTTTTCCTTTCTCTGTCATATTTCCATTAAATAAATCAAATCGATCTTTATATGCAGCAGCCAATTCAAAGGATTGATAAGACAATATATCCGGATTATAAGAAATTTTAAACCCAAATGCACCAACTTCATTTGGCGCATTGTTGATTGTTAAAGAGAAATCAACAGTACTTCCTTGCTGTGCATTTTGAATGTCGTTGAGTGAAAGGTTTTCGGCAAAAACTTTTTGCACGAAAAAAATACAACAAAAGCATAGTAATAAGCAAAGTGTTCTGGTTTTCATGATAAACTCCTTATTAAGACAGTCGTAAATTTTTTTTTAAACTTACGACTGCCATTTTATTGATTAATCAATTAAGAAAGATTATGGATTTTAAAATTTTCCGTAATCATCATTGCCATCTTTGTCGCCATAATTGAAATCATCGTCTTTGTCGCCATAGCTGAAATCATCATCTTTGTCGTTCATGTCGTCCATGTCATCCATGTTGTCGTTGTCATCCATGTCGTCCATGTCGTCCATGTCGTCCATATCATCCATGTCGTCCATATCATCCATGTCATCCATGTCGTTAACTTTATCGATGATTGTTACTTCAAAGCGTTTACTTGCTATATTATTGCCACTGGAATCAATAGCAGAAAGTGTTACAATTGCCCATCCATATTCATCTTTTGCCGCTGAGATATATACAACCCACACGTCTTCTACCTGCTCTACCTTAATGTTTTCGATTAATTCATCATTCAAGGTACTCGCAATTAACCGCATATTTGAGTTTTCGGGGATTTTGATTTTAATTGGTTCAAGATCTTCATTCATCCAGGCGATTTGTTCGGGAATTTCTGGCAGTATTGTGTTTTCTTCACCAACTGAAATGATGGTTTCAGTTTTATATACATTTCCTCGAAGATCAGTAATTTGGCAGCTTGCAATGAATTCCCCTTCCTTTTTATAAACATGATTGACAAATGGACCTTTGGCATCGATGATACCATCGGATTCAAAATCCCATTGAATACGACATTCATGGGTAATCAAGTGTTTCAATTGATTGCTTGTCAGTTTGAAATCTACTTTTAGTGGTGCAGGTCCTTTATCAGGTGATGCAATGATTTTCATATCAGCTGGTTCAGTATTATCAGAATGAACAACAATCTTTATCTCAGCAGTCAATTCACGATCATCTTCACTGATAACCAGGGCTTTGACATGATACTCACCGGCTTCCTCAAATGTATGAAAAACTTCTATGCCTTCTGCGTCAAACTGGCCATCTTCGTTCAAATCCCATTGAATTTTTGCATTAGCAAGAAATTCTTTGGCAAAGTAACCAAAAACATACATTTTCGTTTTTAATGGTGCTTTTCCTATAGATGGACGAGCGACGATATATATCTTTTCAGGAACGTATGGTTCGGGTTCAAAAACATGGACGAGAGTTTCTCCAATCGCAATGGAACCATCCTCATAGATTCCTTTTACACGAACCAGATATTCGCCTTCTTCTTTAAAGAACCAGCTTGCTTCTTTGCCTCTGGCATCGACTTTGCCATCATCATTAAAATCCCATTCAAATTTTGTATGGGGGGGTGGAGGCCAAAACCATTTCTGATCTTTACCATCCGATGATTTTTCTTTAGGAACAAGCTGATAGACTAAATTGTCAATGGTCTTTTCCATGTCATCAACAAAATTTGTCATGTCATCACTGACATTCGTTGGATAAACTGGATCCATGTGATCATCAGCAAAGAAATGAACACGTAATGGCGCGACACCCTCGGGTGGGGAGGCAACAATCGTGATTACATTTTCTTCATGATTACCAGGTTCAACAACGATGGTTATTTCATCCATATCAGTCAAGCCATCCTGGTCGGTTACTTTTAGGATAGCAGTATATGTACCTTCTCTAAAATACGTAAATTGAACTTCAGGACCATTTTCATCAAAGGTGCCATCACCTTGAAAATCCCATTCATATTTAAAACGATCTTCTTCGCTTTCATCGTATGTAGCAGTAAACCAGACTGTCAAAGGCGCCTCTCCACTTTTCGGTGATGCACTTGCTTCTGCTTCAGGCGCATAAGTCGTGTCATCCAGACAATTGGGCAGGCCAAGATAGTATTGAAAAATACACAAGGTATCTGCCGGTGTGGTGTCGCCATCTTTGTTGACATCGCCACAAATACTGTCGCAGTCCAGATTACTGGATGTCGGACAGATTGACAGATATTTTTCAAAGGTATTCAAAGCATCCATTGGTGTTATTTCACCATCAGCATTGATATCTCCATTACAGCCACTCTGAAAACAACCAGGTGAGGTTGACCAGTTGGCCATATCATCTCTTAAACCCTGTAAATACAATTTTGCTGCAGGATCAGACTGATTGACCTCAAATTGAACAAACACAATAGATCCACTGGCACCATCTCTGATTCCTTTGTTTTTCACACCACCACATCGAATAATACCATCTTCAATGAGTTGAGCATCAAAGAAATCTAAATCTTCAGCCAATGCACCTTTTTCATAGCTCTTGAAAGTCAGCATTTCAGGATCAAAAACCAGCTCAAATCCAAAAGCGCTGACATCATTTGGCGCATCATTGATTCTTACCGGTATTTTTACCAAGCCCCCAGATGCTCCAATACCGCCGACAACATCCAATTGGCCAGAGTTGTCTTCTTCGCAAGGCTCAACGACACTTGAGTCTGTCACTTCAATATTGATTTGAGCATCAACTGCAGTAACACCATCACTGACAGAATACCCAAATTCAACATTACCAACAAAATCGGCTTCTGGATCAAAAGTGACAGTCTTTTCACTGAGTGTTGCTTTGCCATTTTCTGCTGGCGGATGAATTGTATAAGTCAACGCATCGCCATCTTCATCGGTGGCCAATAATTCAAAGGATACGGCTGTGTTTTTTTCAGTTGATACAGAAATATCCTCTGCTACCGGTGGATGATTTACTGGTGTGTAATCGTCAGCAAAAACCAAAAACACCGGAATGCCAAAATAAAGCAATGTAAAAATACTAAAGATAAAAATTGATTTTTTCATTTTAAACCTCCTTAAAAAATTATTATTTTTTTTTGATGAAATGTTTATTCATAAGAGTAAATATTAAATATTTATCAGTTTTCTTTCATGTCACCTCCTTTCATTTTTGGATTGATATAATTTTCAATGAGAATTAACATGAACATGAATTGAATCAATATCATATCACCAGTTTTACCTTTCTGTGTGTGAATGTGTAATTGTGCGCACCAGGAATATTCACACAGGAAAAAAAGAAATATAAATGCGAGAATCGTTTTAATTATCATGTTGCCTCTCTTTTCATTGCGTTTTGTATATTGATACAAATAGAGGTAATTTTTCTTTCACATGATGATATTTTTTTTGCCAGATAAGGTATGCTCGAATCTCACAATTCAAATCATAAAAATTGCTATATTTTCAAATGAATATAAATAATATGAAGGACATTATATGAAACATTAGTTCTTTATTCATTCTTTTATCGCCTAAAATTTCAAGTATTTAGACAGAAACAATAAATTAAATATACAAAACGATATTTCGTTGCAATATAACATTACATTATATGCCCTACAACGTCACATAACCGGCATCAAACCTATGTTTGGAAACATTATAGGTTTTGGTCATAGGTTCGTTTTTGGTTATTGTTCGGAGGGCGAACATAGGGTTCGCCCTACATTGGTTTTGTTCATAGTCCTGGTTTCGGTTTGACCGGCAATTTTGGTTACACTCAAAAAAGTTCCCCATTTATTGGAGTCACAAATCTTTAGATTTGGGGCTCCAGCAAAATGGGGGTCTTATATTATTTATAACTAGGAGCATTCCTAAACAATTGGTATTGACATAACATGCCTCATATGCTCATATGGAATAGAAAACTAGAATATTAAACGAATTATGCCGATAATTCTTCTCCATAAGGAGGATATTATGAAAAAATGTCTTTTAATACCTCTTTTAATCATGCTCACCTTATCTTTATCCACATTTGCACAGGCCAAATCAGTCATTCGATTCAGCAATTCAGAGTACACAGCATATGAAGGGGATGATTATATCAATGTAAATGTTCGTATTCAACTTGATGGGGACGACACACCTGTTTCTATAAATGTTGGCATGACGTTATGTTCTGCGAGCTCTGATTATTCAGTAGCTATAATGCCGATTACCTGGAAATCTGGTGAACCGGATGTAAAATCACTACTATTTAATATTGTTGATGATAACGTGTTTGAAGAGACCAAAAGTTTTCATCTCATATTATCAAATCCTTCTGACAATGCCATTTTAGGAGAGCCTTCAGTTGCAACTCTGACAATTATCGATGATGAAACAGCCACTTATTTTTATGTTTCTCCTTCTGGAGATGATGCAAACAATGGTTCATATGATTCTCCCTGGCGAACACTGACAAAAGCTGCGCATGATGCAAAAGCTGGTGACACAATATGGATTCGAGCTGGTACGTATAATGAAACTTTGAGTCCCAGAAATTCTGGCCAAAGTGATGCCTATATTACGTTTCAAAATATGGAATCTGAAACAGTTGTCATCAATGCAAATGGCCTTGACCATGGCATAATTCTTTGGAACAAATCATTTATCAGAATGTCTGGTTTTGAAGTGAAAAAAGCGAGATCAGATGCTGTGTTTATCGGACATTCAGATGACAGTTCTTCAGAAATCAACATTATTGAAAAAATGACCATTCATGACTGCTCGGGAGGCGTTGGGATCAATGTTAATGGAAATAAAAATCACATTTTATACAATACGATTTCTGAGTGTCAATATGGCATTTATGTAAATGGCAATCATCAAAATATTTCAAATAATGAGATTTATGAAAGTATTAAATCTGGAATTTCTCTCATTGGAAATTATAACGTTATTCAGCATAATCGAATTCACCATAATGAAGAATATGGTATTTCTACCTGGCTTGGTTCTTCGCAAAACCTCAATGAGTTAACCATACAATTTAATGTTATTTATGACAATTTAGACCAGGACATCCATTTAAATGGAGATGGACCCGGAGGAAAACCGGATAACATATATGTATATAACAATACAATTCTTAACTCCTCTGCAGACAGCGGCATTTGTGTTTATGGCGGATGTCACAACCTTAAAATAAAAAACAATATTATCAGTGGGGTATATGAGCATGGTGTATTAAGGCTTCCCACTGTTGAAATGGAAGGTTTTGAAGAAGATTTCAATATATTTTACAATACAAATGTCATTTTCGTAAACTATCAAACAAATACCTTTGCAGAGTATCAACAAAAATTTGGACATGGGGAAAATAGCTTTTTTGCCAATCCCCTGTTAAATGACGATTATTCATTGAACCATGAAAGCATTGCCATTGATAGTGGAACAATGATTGGATCTGAGATATGGGGATTTTCAGCGGATATTGGTGCCATTGAATTTCCAAAAAGCAATGCTTTACCATCAGCCAATTTTATTACCAATGAACCACAAGGGGCTTCTCCTTTGGAAGTACAATTTGTTTGTGCCAATCATGGGACATCATGGCAGTGGGATTTTGATAATGATGGCACAATCGATGCCACCTCCAAAAATCCGGTTCATACCTATACTGAAATTGGCAACTACTCTGTTTCATTGACCATTATCTCTGAACATCATCGTGTCTATACAGTCAAAGAAAATTATATTCAAGTGACAGGCGGAGATGATTATTATGTATCAATTACTGATGGTGATGATACCAATCCTGGATCACTTGCTGCCCCATTTAAAACCATTCAAAAATGTGCAGAATCAGTTGAACGGGGTGACAGATGCAACATTCGACAGGGAATATATCGAGAAATGATAACACCAGGAAAGGATCAGATTACATTTACAAGTTATAATGATGAAGAAGTTATTATTTCAGGAACAGAAATTATTCCAAATGATGCCTGGTCTCATTATAAAGACAATATTTATCAAACACCAGTTCAATGGAGTTTAAATGTCAGGCGAAGTGATGAGATCCACCAGGTATCGAATAACCAGGTGTTTGTTGATGGTCAAATGATGGTTGAAGCACGTTGGCCAAACATCGATGTGAACAATGCGACAAAAGTTACGAATATTTTAGGTGTTCGGGAAGATAATGCAAAAACCGATGCTGCAAATGTAATTACAATGCAAAAAGCAGAATATATTGATGAAGACCTTGCAACAGCAGGTAATTTTTGGGTTGGCGGAAGAATAAATCTGGCAGCAGGGTATAATTTTATTTTCACCAGTGGTGATATCACAGCGCAAACCAATAATTCAGTTACAGTCGAGTTTCATGAAGATCCGGCTTCCTGGAATCATAAATCAAGCTTTGATACTGAATTTTTATATCCTCAGGAAGCCAATTATTTCTATTTATGGGGAAAACTCGAGGCCCTGGATTATCCAGGAGAATGGTTTGTCGATCCACCAGATAACTATACTGGAACTCATTTTGTAAATGAAGACTTTAGCGGCACCCTATACCTCCAATTACCGGATAATAGTAATCCATCTGAATACAGCCATACGATAGAATTTAAAAAACGAAATTGGGCCTTTGATTTAAGAAACCGATCACATATTACAATCAAAAACATCAAAATATTTGCCTGTGGTATTGTCAGTAATTCGACATCTCACGATAATACAATTTCAAATATATATGGCACCTATCTTTCTCATTTTAGAGAAATTCCGCCATTTTATCATGCTGATGGTACCCAAGGCATTCAATTGTATGGGAATAATAATGTGATTCGAGACAGTTACTTTGCTTATAGTGCAGGCACGATGCTCGATCTGCATTCATGGCAGGAAGACAATGGTAATCAACTAATTATCAATAATGTGTTGCATGATATTGGATACGAAGGCAGCGGTTTAGCGATCAGTGCTGCAAATATTAATGGTCAGAATAAGAACCTGATCACACACAATACCATATTTACATCAGGTTTAACCATGATTGATCTTGATACGGGTAATGATGTTACCTATAATGATACCTATCAATCCCATTTACAATGCACAGATATTGGAACAATTTATGGCTGGGGCGGTGATGGTAAAGGTTCTATTGTTGCTTATAACCTGGTCCATGATTCTATATCTGAGCATAATGGGAGTTTGAATAAATATGGCGCCCATGGCATTTATTTGGACGATGATACCTATAATTACACCATATATCGAAATATCACATGGAATACAAGCTCTCCAGGAATTGCAATGATGGGCACAAATGGGACTGCTTTTGCTGGCTACGATGAATTGAGTTCATCCAATCGAAAAATTTATAATAACACAGTGGATGGAACAATTGCCGCTTATCTCAAAGAAACCTATAATGGACTGCCCACACATTTGATTGGAACAGAATTTAAAAACAATTATGCCAAAGTTTTATATGGTTTTGAGCACGATGAACTCGTCTTGTCCAATAATTTTGAAGGTGATGGCCTCTTTCTTGACAAAAATAATAGAAATTATACCTTAAAGCCTTATTCCCCATTAATAGATAAAGGATGCGAACTACCGCCTTACACCCAAGGTTTCACTGGTTCTGCACCAGATATCGGGGCCATTGAAAGTACAGATATCCCTTTTGTTGCAGGGGCGCTGATTCTAGAAAAAGACTTGGAACAGTTGTCGGTAAATTGCTATCGAAAGGTAGACAATTTCCAATGCCAGATTGAAAATCTTCCTCTGGGTAGAAAATTACCCAAAAATTTTGAATTATTTATTGGTAATGTAAAAAGTGATGTTTGTTTTACGCAAATGAATTATCAAACCCATTTGGGAACCGTTTATTGTGATATTTTAAACCCGAATTTATCAGGAGAGCAGCCCATTTCAATTAAAATTGGTGATAATGCAATACCAGTTGACAAGGGATTCATCAATATTGATGCCACAGCACTGGCAGTACATTCAGTAACAATAACCAATGATAATGTTGCAGGCGGTTATTCCATAACTATCATTGGCCAAAATTTTGATACATCACCGGATTTTCTGGCGATTTCACAAGAAATTGTCATCACAAATACTTCTGGTAAAGCACTATATCAATATCAAGTCCCTGTTATTTTGAACACTCAGGAATTAATAGCCAATAATCAAATGACAGTCAATTGCGGGGATATACGATTTTTCAATCAATATGGTTTCATGCCCTATTGGATAGAAAGTGGATGTAATAGCCCTGAAACACTTATCTGGGTAAATATTCCATTCTTACCTGATAATGAATCATCCATTTATTTAAGGTATGGAAATTTAAGTTTATCCTCACAAAGCAATCCGCAAGATACCTTTTATTTTTTTGATGACTTTGAAGATGGTATAATGAAATCATTTTATGAAATAAGCGGCGGAGAAGGTATTACGATCACAGAAGCTGGTGGTAAATTGTGTGTTTCTGGAACGACGAACAGCGCAAACAAGTATCACACATTTGGTATTTGCTTTCAGACCTGGAACATCCAGGAATTCCGACTTCCCTTGGAAGACTATATCATAGATTCAGAATTAACAGTGATTTCTGGAACCGACAGTTTCAAAGCAGTTCTTGGAAGTGGCAACCTTTTTCTGTTTAATGCTCCAGGTGGTGATCCTTTGGGTAAAGATATTGGGTATTGGAATGGAGACGCATGGGGATACATTGGAAAAAGTAATATCAATACCGCTCTGTTCAACGATAAAATGATCAGCCTTTCGTTTGAAAAAAATGAAAATGAGACATTCATTCGTTTTTTTGAAGAAGGTAATTTTAATCAACCATTGGCAGAAAGATCAGTAGAAAATCCATCCATTGGTCATTTTGAATATGGACCGGATTCAGAAGCAAGTTTTGAGGTGACGTTTGATAATATCAGAATTCGTTCATTTACATTCCCCTCGCCCTTGATTACTTTTGGAGAAACACAATATGGCGTTACAATTGGCAATCAAGCGTGTAAAAATGTGCAGGTATTAAATACAAGTACGATTCACTGCCATGTGCCAGATGTTGATTCTGGCATAGTTGACATTAAGGTGACCAATCCTGATGGTGAATTTAGCTTATTTGAATGAAGTAATCGATCATAAACTTTCGGGTATATCGTAGTAATTATTTTGTTATTCGTCTGGTTGGTCGCACCTTCTGTTCGCCTTCAAACAAAAAACGAAACCAAACCTATAAGTAAGCGGTCATAAGTTTTCGGGTAGAAAAAGTTCGTGCAACTGACGAAAGATAATAGCCTGGGGTTTCAACCCCAGGCGGTCGAACATTTTCAGTTGCACGAACTTTTTTCTACCCGAAAACTTGTTTTTTTGTTTTTCAATTGTTATCTATAAATCATATATTTAATATTTTGAATCATTAAAATAAATTATATGAAATGTTGATAACAACACCATTTTGTAATTGCCATTCATCAACAATAAGAGGTTGGCGTTTTACAATGAGAATCGTCATGGGCTCAAGAGAATCAACTATTTTATAACGTTCATTGGCTTCTAATGTAATCCTACTTTTGGTGGTCCCATCCGCAAAGTTTAGCACCAGCTCTTCATCTTCCGGGCTTACATAGTAACCTGGGAATAATGATGTTGAAAAGTTCAGTCTGCCAAATGGACCAAGCCAGGAATATTTTTGTAAATGATATAAATACGTCCCCAAATATTTAAATTGGTCTTGAGATTTGAAAATATCTTCTAGTTGTGGTGTTTTACTCAATCCATATTTAATATTTAAACTGTTCAACAGTTCGTGTTGACCTCTACGCCAATTGAGTTCTTCTTCAGTGATAAGATTGAATTGATAAATAGAACCATCAGTTTGGCCTACAAAGTTTTTATTATTTGTAAAAGAAAAATTGCTACTCAGCTTCCCTTTCAGTTCCCAATTATTTTGATTTTTATCATCATGTTGATCAGATTTTATCTTATCTGTGATGCTTTGGTCTGGTAGATATGTCTGCGCATTAGATCCACTTATTGAAAGTGCAATGCTCACACAAAAATAAAGAATAAATTGAATAATATTTTGGTTTCTTTTGATTTTTTTCATCATGATCTCCTTTTTTTTGTAGAAAAAATTATAATTGACCTAAAGTTATGACTACGATATTTTAAACAATTACTATATATATGTATCGGAAAAATAAAAATTCGATAGATATCATTATAGAATATTTGTGGATTTGTTTCTGAACCATGCTTACACTGAAGAAGATGAATAAGATGAATTTAAAGTGTTTCTTTTTCATCTTATTCATCTTCTTCAGTGTAATCATGGTTCAGAAACGAATCCACAATATTCAATAATTAGGAACTTATTTTCAGCGCTTAAATATTCATAAAAAATTGCCCGAAGGCATTGTTCTTTATTAAGGTGATGGCTGTTTAAGTGCATATCAACTAAGGAGAGTGGTTCATTCATCTTATTCATTTTTTTGGATAAGGAGTCACTTTTTTAAAACTTTACTAATCAAGGATGGACGTGCTTTTGAAATATTGAAGCACACGGATACGGTAATTTTTGATAAAATTAATCTTGACAAATAAAGCTATTCTTTATAAAAATTGAATTTTGAAATGGTTAAGTAAAAAAAGTATTCGTTTTTTGAAAAAGCTAAAATAAAAACATAATATTCAAAATGATAATTGTATATGTCGGCATAGGCTCAAATATTCATCCTGAACAAAATATTGCCATGGGCTTGAACTTGATTTCAAGAACTGAAAAAATAATAATGGTTTCAAATTTTTATCGAACAAAGCCCATTGGGAATCTTGATGCTCCTGACTTTATTAACGGTGTTGTTGCAATTAAATCTGGTTGTTCTCCCCTGGAGTTAAAAGAAAATCTTAGAAAAATTGAGTCATCACGCGGCAGAATTCGGACCAACGATCCATATGCGCCTCGAACGCTTGACCTTGACATTCTTTTGTACGGAAACTGTGTTATCAGAGAAAAAAATATTGTAATTCCTGATCCTGATATTCGTTCAAGAAATTTTATCGCTATTCCCTTATTTGAATTAAACCCCTCAGCAGTTTTGCCAGATACTGGCGAACCAATATCTAATATTGTAAACAAATTTGACAAATCAGGGATGGATTTAATGGATAATCTTAGCGACATGTTGCAGAAAAAATGGAATAAAAAATGAACTTCTCAATAAAAATGAAAACAGCTCTTATTACTGGAGCAGGGAAAAGAATCGGAAAAGCAATTGCTATCAGGCTCGGTGCAGAAGGGGCTAATGTTATCGTTCACTATAATCATTCCCGCAGTGAAGCTGAAAAAGTTGCTGAAACAATTAGAAAACAAGGAAGTAACGCCTGGACAATCCATGCAAATTTGGCAAAGCCAGAACTAGCAAGTGAATTAATTTCTAGGGCTGTTGAACATGCTGGTTGCCCTATAGATATACTTGTAAATAATGCTTCGATTTTTCCTAAAAGTCTCCTAGATACTTTTACTCAGGATGAACTTTTCCAGAATATCAATATCAATGCTTTATCTCCTTTCATGATTACGCGTTCATTTTCTCAACAGGGAAGAGATGGTGTTGTTATAAACATGATTGATGCCGCAATTGTTAATTACGAAAGTAATCATGCCGCATATCATATTAGTAAAAGGATGTTATTGACATTGACAAAGATGGCAGCACTTGAATATGCACCAAAAGTAAGAGTAAACGGTGTTGCACCGGGCCTTATTCTTCCACCAAAAGGAAAGGATGAATCGTATCTTCAGGGGCTCGCACAATTCAATCCCCTGAACAGATGGGGAAGCCCTGATGATGTTGCTGACGCAATTGTATTCCTTGCAACGTCTAGTTTTATAACCGGCCAAATCATTTTTATTGACGGAGGACGATTTATGCGAGGAGATGCTAATGGACTCTGATGAAGAAAAATATACTGTAATATATATCCGAGATCTTCTTGTTCGAGGAATTCTTGGTGCTAGATCCTTTGAACGAAAAAAAAAGCAGGATATCATTATACATCTCACCCTATGGGCAGGTATTCAAAAAGCAGGTGAAACTGACAATATTGAAGATACTTTTGATTATTCCAAGCTTAAAAAACGAATAGTAGAACTAGTTGAAAACGCTTCTTTTTTTCTGATTGAACGATTGGCAAACGTTATTGCAGAAACCTGTCTGGAAGAACAAAAAATTCATAAAGTAAAAATAGCTGTAGAAAAACCTGGGGCTTTGCGTTTCGCAAGAACGGTAGGTGTTGAAATAGTTCGGAGAAAATCATCTTCACAAATTTAATGCTTTTATTTATGTATGTAATGGATACTCTTTGAAATCTTTTTTTATGCTATTTTTTAAAATGAATAACTTTTAATTTATCTTTGCCAGGCAATGTAAATAGCCGATAGCAAAATTTACAGTGGTGATGACTTTGGATTTACGAGTTGTGCAATAAAATAGCAGAAGAGTCGAATGAATAAAAAATCGGAATCATGCGTGAAAGCCAACCCAATGATAAACGTTCGCATATTGTTATTGGAGGTGATTGATTAAAAAGAACTTAGCGATTGCGCATAAACAAGAATAAAGCATAATCACAATTGTATCATTGCAATCTCTTTATTCATGGCAGATATGAGATGGTACAATTGTGATTATATACATCTAATTTATGAGCAGTGACTTAAAAAGAAAAAGAAGCAAAACCACAAAAACGCTTTTTTGTGAAAACGATTCATATGGCTCCATTTGTCAGTGGATAAAAATGAAAAGGAAATTAAATGAGTAACTTCAATTTCAGGCTATGTTCGAAATGTGTTTTGAACATCAATTCTGAATTCGTACCTTCTGATTAAAGTCAATGTCTCTTTTGTAAAAAATATAACAAAGACGAACTCACCTCGGATAACAAAGAAAAGTATTACCTTGCAAAAAACAAGTCCTCTAAACCAACGCTTGTTCAATCATCTGTTGAATATCTGTTATTTTATAAGCTGAAGCCTTCTCTTTGATGGTTTGAAAGAATGAATGATACGATGGGTTTTCTTTCATGTTCATGTCGATCCAATTAAGAATGCCCTGAATATCGCCTGACATAGTGAATTCCAGAATTGTTTCAAGTTCAGGAGCTGGAGGAAATGTCAATGTATGTTCTGGTTTTGATGATTGTGTGTATGATGGCAGGTTGTTTGTTTTTATGGTTGTATTTGATTGAATCACTTGCTCTAAATCAAACCAAACGCTTGTTCCTTTTCCTTCAGTGCTTTCAATGGTTAAATCACTTTTCATCATATGCAACAATTTTTTGCTGATATAAAGTCCCAACCCTGCACCCTCTTTTTGCTGTTTTTTATCTTTAATGCGATTAAACGCCTTGAATATTAATTTTTGTTGATTTTGTGCAATACCACAGCCGGTATCTTGAATGCAAAAACGTATTCTCTGTTCACCAATTGTTTGGATAGAGAAAAGAACATACCCTTGATCTGTATACTTAATTGCATTCCCTAAAAGGTTGAGTAAAATTTGTTGCAATCTTTTTTCATCAGTATGGATAACATCTGGGATTTTGTTGGGAATTTCTGTCTTGAAATCAATATTTTTTTGTTTTGCCTGTACCGATCCCATTTCACAAATATAAAGAATCAAGGGCATAAACTTTACCGGTTCAATAAAAATTTTCATTTTTTGGGCTTCAATGGTTGAAAAGTCAAGCAACTCATTAATTAAATTCAATAAGTATTCGCCACTGTTATGAATGACAGAAACAGCTTTTTTTTGTTGATCATTGAGCTGCATGTTTTTGATGAGTATCTGAGAGTATCCTAATATTCCATTTAATGGGGTTCTCAGTTCATGAGTCATATTTGCAAAAAACTCTGTTTTTGCACGATTTGCTTCTTCTGCCGCTTTACGAGCAGCTTGCATTTCAAATTCAGCTTGTTTTCGTATGGTAATATCTCGAACAATGACAAACCAGGCAGGTTCTTGACTCCAGGCACCCTTTGAAAATCGGGTCTCAGCATAAAAAATTTCTTTATTTTTTTTGACAAGAACATCTTGGCTCAGCCGAGTATGCCCTTTTAGTAAGGAATGAATTTTTGTGTGATCTTCTTCTTGGTGAAAATCCAAAAAATTCATGGATGACAATTCATCCGGAGAGTACCCCAAAACCTCCTGAACAGAAATGTTGAAATGCTTAATATTGCCTTTTGTATCAATAATAAACAAAAGGTCATCAAGGGTATCGAATAATAATTGAAAATTTTTTTGGGATTCTTTTAGCGCATCCTCTGTATTGCGTACAACTTTTTCATTCCGAATCAGTGCGACATCATCTGTGCGGACAATCGCATCTAACTCTCCACGATAGAGCGCAGAGAGAATGGCTTGTGTTTTTTCCAATTTTTTCTGTAATTCAATACAATCAGTAGACACAAAGTTACCCTTAATTATAAATATATTTAACAAAAAATATTTGCATTATGGACAAATATATTTCATTATGTTAGATGTCAAGTTTATAATTCATCCAATAAGATTGTTTAAAATAATGTTAAAGATATAAAAAATGACATATAAAAATCCTCCAAATATTTCAATCCTTTTTGTTGATGATGACCCTGTATTTATTGAAATTCTTCTGGTGAGCATGTCGCATTTAAAATATAACGTGATCGTCGCATATTCAGCAAAAGAAGCATTAGCAAAAATGGCGCAGCACTCGTTTAATATTGTTGTCACTGATATTCGGATGCCTGAAATGGATGGTTTTGAATTATTGCGTATCATCAAACAAAAATATCCATACACACCAGTTGTTGCCTTGACATCTGATGATGACCTAAAAAGTGCCACTGAATTTATGCTTCAGGGAGGATCAAATTATATTAAAAAGTATTCTGATCAAGAAGAGCTTGAAATGGTCCTTAATTCTGCAATAAAACATTGGTTTATCCTTGATGAACTTCGTTTAAGCAATGAAACCCTTACGAAAAAAAATATTGCTTTGAAAAAAACTTTAAAGAAACAACGTGAAACATATTTAAAACTAAAAAAGGCTAAAGAATTGGCTATTTCTGCAGCCAGAGAGAAAAGCGAATTATTAGCGAATTTAAGCCATGAATTAAGAACGCCTTTACATGGAATTTCCAATTATTTGAATTTTTTAAGAAATGATAACCAACTCAATGCGAACCAAAAAGAAAAGCTAAATATTATTCATCAATGCAGTGAAGCGATGGGAACATTAATTAATAATTCTCTCACACAGTTGGAAAATATCCCTATAACTCTTGAAGATCTATCTCAGAAGAATAACTCTCAAATAACCAATGATTTTGTTAAAGATAATATATTACAACAGATAGATCTGAAAAACTTAATAAAAATGAGACAGACACTATCCATTCAGGATCTGTACAATATGGTGCAGGAAGGTGATATTGAAAGCATAAAAGAATGGTGTCTTCATATGGAAAAACATAGTGACTCCCAATGCGCCGCTTTCGCTACAATTATATTCAAATTGGCTGAATCATTTCAAATTTCAAAAATTGAATCAATATTGTATCAATATTTTTTTAAAAGTTAATCAATAACAGGGAATACTGATGACACACAATAAAGAACACAAAATTCTTGTCGTTGAAGATAATATCATCAATGTTACAATTCTCCTTGAACAATTAAATATTTATGGATTCAAGACCTTGATTGCAGAAAATGGTGAAGTGGGCATCAAACGTGCTATTTTTGCTCAACCCGACTTAATTTTGCTAGACATTATGATGCCTGGAATCGATGGTTATGAAACTTGTCGTCAATTAAAAGAAAACCCCAAAACAAAAGATATCCCCATTATATTTGTGACCGCTTTGACAGCGATAAAATCAAGAGTTCAAGGATTTGAGATGGGTGCAGTGGACTATATCACCAAGCCTTTTCAACAGGAGGAGGTCATTGCTCGTATACAGACGCATTTGACATTACAAGATCAGAAAAAACAGCTTAAAGAACTTAATCGAACAAAAGATACATTTTTTTCAATTATTGCTCATGATCTAAGGGGAGCTTTCATGCCTTTAGTTGGATCAATGAGCATTCTTGAAAGAATTATTCAACCTTATGATGATGACAAACTTCACAACTTCACTCAGAAAATTGCAACCTCAGTAAAGAACATACATAAACTTCTGGATAACCTGTTGTGTTGGGGAAGAATACAACGTCATCAATTGTCAATAAATCCCCAACCTGTTGATATGTTTAAATTGATGGAATGGTTAACAGATTTATATCAAGAGCAAGCGAACCAAAAAAATATTCGTCTATCTCACGCAATAGATTCCGATGTTTTTGTAAAGGCAGATTCAGATATGATTGAAACCATTTTTAGAAACTTGATCACCAATGCAATTAAATTTACACCTATTGATGGCAGTGTCTTTATAACCTATGAACGAAAGAACAAGCTTATGATCATCTCAGTGGCAGATTCAGGGATTGGTATTCCAGAAGAGCGTCTGGCAGGAATTTTTAAAACTGATGTGAAAAACAAAACAAAAGGCACAGCAGGTGAAACCGGCACAGGTCTTGGACTCATTCTTTGCGATGAGTTTGTCAAACTAAATAAAGGCCATATTTCAGTAGAAAGTAAGATGAATCAAGGAACAACCTTTTCAGTCCATCTTCCTGAGCCTAAATAGAATGTCACCATAATAACTGGTGCAAAAATAATGAAGGAAGGTTGAAATATTATATAAGTAGGCGATCATAAGTTTCGGGTAGAATAAAGTTCTTGCAACTGAAAATGTTCGACCGCCTGGGGTTGAAACCCCAGGCAATTATCTATCGTCCCTAAAGGGACTTAGGAAAGCCTAAACAATAAATTCATCATTTAATAATTGCTCATTCTGTTTTTGAACCATGATTACACTGAAGAAGATGAAAAAAATGAATTAAAAGTGTTTTTATTCATCTTATTCATCTTCTTCAGTGTAATCATGGTTCAAAAAATAGAGTGAACAGTTTTGTACGCATATGCTTGATGTTTAATTCTTGAGTTAAGCATTTTTAAATGGGGAACTTATTTTTTGAGCATTCCTTAATGTGTAATATTTAAAAGATCTGTTATAAACGAACGAAATGTGTATCTTATAACAAGACACTATAAGTTCCGATAGGGACGACAGATAATAGCCTGGGTTTCAACCCCAGGCGGTCGAACATTTTCAGTTGCAAGAACTTTTTTCTACCCGAAAACTTATGATCGCCTACTTATGAATGCTCGAAAAATAAATTTCCCATTTTATATGCGTATCCAAACGCTTAGGAACGTTCTGAAAATAAGTTCCCCATTTAATATTTGTTGATTCAAATTTTTGAACCATGATTACACTGAAGAAGATGAATAAGATGAATAAAGACACTTTAAATTCATCTTATTCATCTTATTCAGTGTAATCATGGTTCAGAAACGCATCAACAAAGATTGAATAATGAGGAACTTATTTTCCGAGCATTCCTTATTTAAGTTTTTGAACCATGATCACACTAAACAAGATGAATATGATGATTAAAGAACTGTTTATTATTCATAATCTTCATTTTTTTTCAATGTAATAAGTTGAATAAATTGATGAACAGGTTGTATTATTGACCGGCAAATTTGTTTATACTTAGGAAAGCTCTGAAAATAATTTCCCTATTTATTACGAAACCAACAGTTCTTTTTTTTTTGAACCATGATTACACTGAATAAGATGAAATAAAAACACTTTAAATTCATCTTCTTCATCTTCTTCAGTGTAATCATGGTTCAGAAACGAATCAATAAATATTGAATAATGAGGATCCTATTTTCAGAGCTTTCCTTAAAAAGGTTGAGCAGTAAACTCATGATGAACAAAAAAAGTTATGATTATATAATATTAATTATAGATAATAAGGGAAAAAACACATGGCACAACAATTCACAGGTTCATCCAGGTACGTTCTGGATGAAGAGCTTGCCAAAATAGTTAATATTTCGATGACATTGGAAATGCCGCTTTTACTCAAAGGCGAACCCGGAACAGGTAAAACCATGTTGGCGCATGCCATTGCAAACAGCTTGAAAATGCCGCTGATTGTTTTAAATGTGAAATCCAGCATGAAACTTGTTGATGCACTGTATCAATATGATACACTTACACGCCTCAACGATAGCCGCTTTGGCGATTCTGGAAGAGATGTCAGTTTTATTGAAAACTACATCAAAATGGGAAAAATTGGTCAGGCATTTACCAGTGATGAAAGAACTGTACTGCTAATTGATGAGATTGACAAGGCAGATACTGATTTTCAGGATGATATGCTGGATGTTTTGGATCAGATGGAATTTGATATTATTGAAATTGATAAAACCATCCAGGCAAAAAATCGTCCGGTGATTATCATTACATCAAATGCCAAAAAGGATCTATCAGATCCATTTTTGGGCCGATGCAATTTTCACCATATTGCCTTTCCAGATCCAAAAATGATGAAAAGAATTATTCATTCTCATTTTCCCAATATTCAACGCGATCTTATGGATAACGCCCTTACCACGTTTTACAAGCTTCGAGATATCAATGATATTGAAAAGAAACCGGCTACCAGAGAACTGATTAATTGGATTCGGGCTTTACAGGCAGATCCTGATTTTAAATCCAAACAACTGGTGAAAGGAGAGGTGCCTTATCCAGGGATATTATTTAAGAAGAGTTCGGATTATTCAAAAGCGTTAAACCTGTCACGTCGTCGATTTTACTAATTCTTCTCGTTTTTGAAAAAGGAGCCTTTCAAAAATGTTTACACGTTTTTTTTATCAGATCAAGGAAGTTGGTATTCCTGTCTCTCCCACCTCATTTTTAATGCTCCAGAAAGCATTAAGCATCGGATTGATTCAATCCCTGGATGACTTCTATACTGCAAGTCGAAGTATCCTGATCAAAAGTGAAAAATATTTCGATATTTTTGATCAAATTTTTGCCCATCATTTCGAGGGTGCTGACATGCCAGATACCAAAGGTCTGGAAATGGACGAAATGATAGAATCCCTCTTAAACGAATGGCTCAAAGATCCAAAAGCATTGGCAAATGCTCTAGGCTTGGATGAATCGGAAATCAACAAAATGTCTCCCGAAGAATTAATTGAGTACTTCAAAAAACGCCTAGAAGATCAAGCAGAGCGACATGATGGCGGAAACAAATGGATTGGCACAGGCGGAACATCACCTGTCGGTCATTCAGGATATCATCCAGGAGGTATGCGTGTCGGAGGTGTGTCAAGAAATAAATCCGCAGTAAAAGTGGCAATGGAAAGGCGGTATCGCGATTATTCGAGATCTGGACCGCTGACACATGCCATGATGGGTGAAGCCATTAAACGACTACGCCATATGGTCCCAACAGGGCCAAAAGATCAATTAAATATTGATGAGACCATTACAAATACCATCAAAAAAGGTGGGGAAATTGAACTTATTTTTGATCGGAGTTTTAAAGACAGATTAAAAGTGATTATTGCCATTGATAATGGGGGATGGTCTATGGATCCTTTTATACCTGTTGTTCAAACGTTGTTTGATTATGCTCGTGCACAGTTTAAAGATTTAAAAACCTTTTTCTTTCATAACACTATTTATGATACTTTATGGCAAGATCCTGCACGTTATAAAAATCCATATAAAGTGAAAGATTTCTTACGCTTAGATCCACAAACAAGATTTATTGTTGTGGGTGATGCTAGTATGGCACCTTATGAGCTGATGTCTACTGATGGTGCCATTAATATCAGCTATCGGAGTGGTCGGCCCAGTCTTGAGCAACTCAAATTTATCAAGGAAACATTTGACAAGTCCATATGGCTTAATCCATTGCCAGAGCATACTTGGCATTATACACAGACCATCCATACCATAAAAAGTATTTTTCCTATGTTCGAATTATCGCTTGATGGCCTTGAAAAAGGGATTTCTTCATTAATGAAATAATTACTGAATATTAAACGAACCTTGCCATGCTTTATGTGTATCGAAAAAAAACTCATTAGATATCATTTGAGTGTAACCCAAATTGCAGGTCAAACCGAAACCAGGCCTATAAACAAAACCAATGTAGGGGCGAACCTTATGTTCGCCCTCCAAACAATAACCGGAATCAAACCTATGTTAGGAAATGCATGGGTTTTGCTCATAGGCCTGGTTTCGGTTTGACCTGCAATTTTAGTAAAAGATGAATTTGAAGTGTCTTTTTCAGTGTAATCATGGTTCAAAATCGAATGGGGTCCGAAACGAACAAAGATGGATTGATCATCTTAGGAATGCTCTGAAAATAAGTTCCTCATTATACAATATTTGTTGATTCGTTTCTGAACCATGATTACACTAAAGAAGATGAATAAGATGAATTTAAAGTGTCTTTATTTCATCTTATTCATCTTCTTCAGTGTAATCATGGTTCAAAAAACTGAATGAACATTTATTTAATGGTGAACTTATTTTCAAAACGTTCCTTAACAAAAATATTTCAGTTCCTGATTTGCGAAAAGACCGCCCATTTGCATTGTTTGAAGAGTTATTAAAACCCAAATACGCTATTTATGGGCATAATGTAATCGGAGTCGCATCTTAATTATTAATTGCTAATTGTGTATAGTAATCAATTAAGATGCGCCCCCTCTTCTTTCCCAAAATTTATTTATTTTTGTATACGAAACGATCATCCTCTGGTGTTTTGGTCCATACACCAATATCGTGTACCAGTTTTTTAGATGAGTGCATCAATTCTTGAATCCGCTCATTGCTTGTAATAGCTGAAGCGCCGATATCTGAGGAACTTTTAATGGAAGGCGGAGAAAAACTGTAAGACCAGAAATAATGCCATATTGCGGCCACATGTTTATAACCCATTTGAATTGGGTTGAAATACCAGGGCTTGATTTCGATAAATGCACACATCTTATGCAAATCTACGTTTTCATCACCGATCAATAAAGCCCCACTGGCTGATGAGGTTTTATAGCTTTCGAAGATAACACCTTCTTCCCGCAGTTCGGACACATATTGACGTGCAACTTCACCTGTCCATCGTCCATCAAGATAATTTTTGGGGTAATTGGAATAAAAAGCATCCAACAGAGCGACACGAGTTGGCAGGAGATGAGCAGGGATTTCATCATTGGCAATGGCCATACTGACGAGTTTTGTCATGGCGATAGCCATCTGGTTTCCCAATGAATGACCAACGATTCGGATTTCATTGCCTTCATACGATTGCATTGCATCGCGATAAGCTTCATAGAATAGGAGAGACGCCGGTTTGCCAGGACCATCATGGTATTTATTATCTGGGGTTCTCCAACGCATTCCTTTTGGACCTGCAATAGACCATATTTTGGCTTCTGCATGCTTGACTTCAAACTCATCAGCCATCTGATTCCAGTAAAATATGCCAACATTCCAGCCATCCCTAAGCCAATCTTCTGCATAATAAATATCAGGCGCGCCATCAGCAGCAAATCTAAATGCTTCTCTATAATATTTTTGTGTCGTATCTTTCTGCCAACCGTGTACGAAAACGACAGTGGGCTGATGTGGATCAAAATATGGATTGCTTTGGCCAGCTTTCGCTTTCTGGTTTTCATAATTATTTCCAAACCAGTAAAGGCCATAGTCCAAATTTTCAAAGACAGAGGCATCAAAAGGAAATGGTCCCTCGCCGCCAACTTCGTCCACTCCATGGATGATGCCAAAGGCTAACGAAGATGTTCCTAATACCATCAATAAAACGATAATTAATCTTAATGCTTTCATTTTTTTCTCTCCTCATTTTTTTTTGTCTTTTATAAAACATACATTAAATATAAATAATAAAAAACGAATCTGCATTTGTTGATGCAACTAAAATTCGTTTTGTTGAATTGAAATTTACAATATGGCTGTATCGAAATAATTGCAAACCAGGATAAGGTCAAAAAAGGTAAATGACTTTTATAAGAACTTGTTTATACTAAAAAATTAATAAAAAATTTCGCAACTGCCTGTTGAAGGTTAAAACAGGTAAAAATTACACTTTGTTCGGAAACAAATGTATGCATTTCCGACATATGTTCGTTTATGGTTATGGTTTTTGTTCGGAGGGCGAACATAAGGTTTGATAATCATCTAAAGTATATTCTAAAAATAACTCATCAAGTCAAATAATTTCAATTAATAGAATACATTAACATTTTTTTTATAGATTGTAAGATTTTTCTTTTAAATTACGTCTATTTATATATATAGTGTACTGTTTGTATAATTTAACAAAAAATAAAAGTTATAATCAGCCATCAGACAAAAGATGGCTTTTTATACTCGAATATAAGACAATATCCCCTTTTTTGAAATGTGCCTAATAAGTAAGCGATCATAAGTTTTCGGGTAGATAAAAGTATAACCTTCCGGACTTTGTTCGACCGCCTGGTATTGAAAAACTCCGGTTCCAGCACGACCGCCTGGGGTTTCAATCCCAGGCGGTCGAACATTTTCAGTTGAACGAACTTTTTTCTACCCGAAAACTTATGACCGCTTACTCATGAAGGAGGCTAAAACGTATTTTAGCATTGTCGATACCATTCCAATGTTTCTTTCAGGCCTTGATCAAAGGGGTATTCAGGCAAATATTTTAACTCTTGATTTGCAAGATGAATATCACCGACTGATGCCAGGATATCCCCATCTCTTCCTGGCTCATATCTGGCAGATATATCCACCCTGGCTTCATTGCAAATGGATTGCCATAATTCGTTGATTGTTAAGATGTTTCCAGTGCCAATGTTGAACACTTTACCATTTACTTCCGACAGTGTGGCTGCTAAATAATTCGCATTAACAACATCTTTTACATAAACAAAATCTCTGGATTGCTTGCCATCACCAAAAATGGTTGGTTGTTGTTTTTCAATGGCTTTTGTCAAAAAAATTGAAATCACGCCAGAGTAAGGAGACGAGGGATCTTGACGAGGACCATATACATTGAAATATCTTAAGCTGACTGTTTCCAGTTGATACAGATCATTGTAAAGTCTGGCATAATACTCGCCCATTATTTTTTGTGCCGCGTAAGGGCTTTTGGGTTGAGGGCGCATTTTTTCATGCTTGGGCAGGTCTGGACTATCGCCATAAATTGCACATGAACTTGCAAATACCACACGTTTAACGTTTGCCTTTCGTGCAGAATCAAAAACGTTCAATGTGCCAACATCATTAATCATTGTGGTTTCTATGGGAGATTGAATTGTGCGTGGCACTGATACTTCAGCTGCTTCATGAAAAACAAGTTCACACCCAGTCATAGATTGTTCGAGTTTATTCAAATCTCGAATATCTGATTCAATAAATTCAATATGCGCTTTGATATGCGCAATGTTTTCTTTTTTCCCGGTGGACAGGTTGTCGTAAATGCGAACATGATAATTGTTTTCAAGCATCCTGTCCGCAATATGCGAGCCAATAAAACCGGCACCGCCGGTGATTAATACTGTTTTGCTCATTTTCCCCTTTTTAAACCGATATCTTAGTAAAATCAGCAATCCGCTCAAACCACTTTGAAATATTAAAAAGCAAATTCAAACGATTACTTTTCAAAATATTATCAGATGCCATCACGAGAACATCATCAAAAAAACGATCTATACAGGGCCGAATGGATGCGATTGTTTTTAATGCATCATCAAAACGTCCTGCCTTTATAAAATCAAAAATCTCATTTTCCAGGCGATGACTGGTTTCGTATAATTCAGTTTCAGCTTTATGTTCAAATCGTTCAGGATCGATCTGAGATAACGATTGCTCATCAATATTTTTCAAAATATTCCCAACACGCTTGAATGCAGAAGCCAGAGACTCAAAATCAGGGTGTTTTTTGAGATTTTCCAGGGCGTTGGCACGTAACCAGATATCAGGTATCGTTGTGATTTCAGCATTCAATACAGCAGCGGCAACATCTTTGGAAATACCTGATTCAGTCAAAATATGAATCATGCGCGTTTGAAAAAAATCCATGACAGTGGCAATAACATCAGTTGGCGACAGCGTCAATTTTTCTGACAAAATAGCGACCGCTTTTTCAACGATTTCCTGAAGCGAAAAACTGAGTTGAGAATCATTTAACATTCGAATCACACCGATACAGTGACGTCTTAAAGCATAAGGATCTGCAGTGCCAGTAGGTGTCAGGCCGACACCAAAACATCCGCAAATGGTGTCCATTTTGTCTGCAATGGCCAGAAACTTTCCAACCATTGTTTTGGGTAACTCACCACCTGAATGGGTGGGTTGATAATGTTCTTCAATAGCAGTGGCAACCGCCTCGTCTTCATTGGATTTTTTCGCATAAATATTTCCCATGATGCCCTGAAGTTTTGGAAATTCATTGACAACCTGGGAAACCAGATCTGATTTGCAAAGCCAGGCAGCCCGACGAACATGGGTCAATAAAAGATCATCACTCATCTTATGTGCCAGAAACGATGACAGGTTTTGAATACGAAGGGTTTTATCGTAAACTGTTCCCAATTGTGCTTGAAATAGAACGCCTTTTAATTTTTCAACGCAGGTATCCAGGTTTTCTTTCAGGTCGCCTTGATAGAAAAATCGGGCATCTGATAGCCGGGCCCGAAGGACGCGTTCATGGCCTTTAGAAACCAATGCGATATCTTTGACAGGGGTATTATTCACTGCAATAAAACAAGGCATTAATTGATCATTATTTTGGGTGATTGCAAAGTATTTTTGATGTTCCCGCATAGCACAAATCAACACAGATGAAGGCACTTCCAGAAAATAATCTTCAAAACGACCGGCACAAGCCACCGGATATTCCACAAGATTGGTAACAATGTCTAACAAGTCTGGATCTTGCTTTATTTGTCCCCCCAATTCTGATGCCAGTGTATTAATTTGATCTTGAATCATTTGTTTACGCTGGTCAATATCCACAATTACATTGGCTTGGGACAATAGCGATTCATATTCTTTGGGTGACTTAATATTGATAGGCGTGGGATGAACAAACCGATGTCCATAGGTATGTTGAACACTTTTTAAATGCCCCCACTCAATTGAAAGGGGCGTCTCTCCCAGTAAGCAAAGCAAGGATATGACTGGACGGGCAAAAGATTTGCTATAATTAGACCATCGCATGGTTTTTGGAAAAGGGGTACGATCAATAATTTTGGGCATCAAATTTGGTAAAACACTCGCTGTGGGTTTACCATCATCAGTTATGGTCAGGCACAAATATGTGCCTTTGGGCATTTCTTTGAAAAAAATATCATCCACCGATTTGCCCCATTTTTCTGCAAACTTGATTGCCGGCACTTTTGGATTGCCATTGTTATCATATGCCACTTTTTGAGGAGGCCCAGTTTCTTCGAGTGTTTGAGATTTTTGCGTATCTGCCATATCAGAAACCAATACAGTAAGACGTCTGGGAGTCGCCATAGACCGAATATTGCCATGTTCAATTCGGGCATTCTTCAATTCATTTTTCAAATTTTGACACATACTGTTCAAAGCAGGTTGAATGTAACCTGCAGGAAGTTCTTCTGTACATATTTCAAAAAGCAAGTCGTTCATGATATCTCCTTTATTGTGGCATTCTTTTCAAGTAATGGAAATCCCATTTTTTCGCGGCCTTTCAAGTAAGATCCAGCAGATTTTCGGGCCAGTTTACGAATTCTTGCGATATAGCCGGTTCGCTCAGTAACACTGATTGCGCCGCGTGCATCAAGTAAATTAAAAATATGAGAGCATTTCAGGCAATATTCATACGCAGGAATCGGCAACTCTTTTTGAATAATATTCGATGATTCTTGTTCATACATATCGAAAAGTTGACGAAGCATGTCAATGTCTGCATGCTCAAAATTATATGCCGATTGTTCAACTTCCTGTCTGTGATGAACGTCACCATATTGAATGGTATCATTCCATTGAATATTGAAAACATTGTCAATTCCTTGCAAATACATACAAATACGTTCAAGGCCATAGGTGAGTTCAACTGAAATGGGATGCAATTCAATACTGCCAGCCAGTTGAAAATAAGTAAATTGGGTAATTTCCATGCCATCAAGCCAGACTTCCCATCCCAATCCAGAGGCCCCCAGTGTGGGCGATTCCCAGTCATCCTCAACAAAACGAATATCATGGGCCAGGGGATCGATTCCAATCTTTTCAAGGCTTTGAAGGTATAAATCCTGAACATCTGTGGGGGATGGTTTTAGCAATACCTGATATTGATAATAATGCTGAAGTCGATTCGGATTTTCCCCATAGCGGCCATCAGTAGGACGTCTTGATGGTTGAACATAGGCTGTTTTCCAGGGCTCAGGCCCCAGGGCTTTTAAGAGAGTGGCTGGATGAAACGTGCCAGCTCCAACTTCCATGTCATAGGGTTGAGCCAGAACGCATCCTTTTTCAGCCCAAAATGTTTGAAGTGTGAGAATGATTTCCTGAAATGTCATTGATTATCTCCTTCAATAATTACACCGCAATCTGCGATTTTATTTTGTAATAACGAGGCATCTGTAAACTGGTCCAAAATAGGTAACCAGGCATCTCGTAAAATTGCAATTTGTTGTTTTTTGCCAATCGCCCAAATACAGCCACCGCCACCTGCACCAGTAAACCGTGCTGCACAATCACTGTCAATCGCTGCCTGTAATAATGCGTGTCCCGCTTTATCAAATACATCCGGTGTCATCTGCATACGAATGTCCACTTCTGAACGTATCGATGAAACAGCGGTTGGCCAGTCCTTATTTTTCAAAGAATTCGTAAACAAGTGAGTATGATGAACAATTTGTTCCCAATGGTCTCTCGTGGAACCTTTCAAAAATTGATCCACCCATTGCCCATTGATATCTTTAGACTCATGAGGTACGCCGCAATAAGCGATGAGAATATGATTTTCCAGAGTTTCGTAGTCATTTTTAGATAGTAACATCTCCTGTCTAAATGGTTTTTCTGCAGGAGAAGCCGAAAAGTACCAGGCATTCACGCCGCCAAAAATCGCAGCCAGTTGATCCTGAATACCACAAGATACTCGAGCCACGTTACTTTCAATTTGATAGGCAAGAAATGCCATTTGCTCTTTTGTAACAGGTTCATTCACAATACGAGACATTGCTGCAATCAAGGCGACTGCCGCTGTGGATGATCCTCCCAGTGCGCTTCGAGGCGGGGAACTGGATTCAATATGAATATGCAGGCCAGATAGCCGGTAATAACTGACAATGGCAAACATCAATCCCATTGGGTGATCAAAAGGGAGCTTTTCTGATGGAAAACAAGCATCACTGAACCCTTTGGATGAAATCTTAACCTGTCCAGATAGATATGGTTGTAAGATAACTCGGGTTCGCATATCCAATGCGATATTGAATGAACAGGGGGTTAAGTGACGCAAGGTATAATGAAACAATGGAATATCAAGGGTTCCGCCGGCATCAATTCGGCATGGCGCTGATGTGATTATTTCTCGATCTTTGGGATATTGTGTCATGCAATATATCTCCTTGAAAAAATTTGAAATAAACGTTTTTATTCTTCAGTGCAAAGATGAACCATTTGGACGTACCGGCGATTTGTGTGACATTCAATTCTTTACCTGCTGAATCAGTATTTGAAGCCCATAAATTAATTCTTCAATACATAATTTACCATTAAAATTAATGTCCGGACGAACAGGTAAATCCGGTAATTTCATTTTACCCGAAATATATTCAAAGCTATACATGATATCCGCAATATCAAAATGATGATCTTGATTGATATCCAATATCGTCAACCTTGGATAAAAGAATAAATGGGCAGCATTGTTTTCAATACGCCAGGGTTCTTCACTGACTGTAAAATAACCCATTGATTGACGAAACCAGCAAATGGCCTCTCCTTGTAGTTCTTGGGTATATGGCACTGATACGAGATTGGGCGTTTCAAAAAAAGCTTTGATTGGGGCCATCATCGCTTTTTTCCAATAATAAACAACACTTTCTGTCTTAATCAGTAATTCATTGCCATCAGGAGAAAGATCCCCTCCAACAGCCCAGGTAATTGGTAAAGTTTCAATTTTTTCAGCATGATTAAGTGTTTGTGTCGATTGTGGATACGATAGGCGATAGACACCAACCTGTTCTTCACGTTTGGATACAATATACAGATCGCAGGAAGTCGGTTCAATCAAAAGGGTTTCGGCATCGCGGAGACCATCAGGGTATTCAAAAGCAATGCAGTCAAATGTAGAAATCCAATGGATTTTTTTGGAAGATGTTTGAGGCAATTGAGGTTCACGAAACCGATATATGTATTTTATTTTTCTTTTGGCCTTGTTGTCCCCCATATCTGCAACGTAAATAAAAGACGTACCTGTCACAGGCCCCGGACCACAAGCGATATCTTCCCAATCAATGGCTTCAGTATCTTTGAGTTGAAAAATCCCCAGGTGTTTACCCTGCAATGACATGGCATAAATTCGACTTTCGTCGCCTGAATCATTATGACTCCATAAAACATTCGTGTAGTGGTGGCTCATTGCAAGTCCTGAGGCTTCATCCAAAGGATCATGCTCAACAATACCCAAATCCACTGATTGACCAAATGTTTTAGTATTTTCATACACCATGCTTCCATTGCAAGGATAAATAAGCATCAATTCTAATATAATGACAATAAGATATTTTTTCATGAGATTATTTATTTGGTATCAGACAGCTGATCAAAAGATGTCTGTTTGCGGGCAATAAAATCTAATAATGATGGCGAAATGAGTTTCAACCATATGCCAACTTTTTCTTTGACAGTGAGATAAACATCACGTTTTTGTATTGCAGCAGCTTCCAAAATATGCCGCACACAAATATCCACGGGCATGGCCTTATTTTCGTCAATATGAGTTTTACCATGGGGTTTACCATCACTGTTGATCGCATTTTCACGAATTGGCGTTGCAATAAAGCCCGGGTAGACCATCGTTATTTTGACACCATCGCCATAAACCTCAGAGCGAAGTGAATCAAAAAAACCTGCCAGCGCATGATTTGCAGCAGAATAGTAGGTTCGTGATGGCACCCCAATTTTTCCAGTAATGCTGGAAATTGCCAATATTTGTCCTTTTGATGCTTTTAGAAAAGGGAGGGCTGCATATGTGCAGTAGACACTACCAAAAAACTTCACTTTAAATAAATGCTCTCCAATTTCCATTTGAGTGATATCCTCAAATTTGGCCCACATGGAATACCCTGCATTATTGACAAGCATGTCGATGCCGCCATAATGGTTAACAGATGCTTGAATTAACTCTTTGCACTGACTTTCATCTGCAACATCGGTGGGGATATGAATGGCCTCGGCGCCATTTTCCTGGCACAGATGTGCAACTTCTGCCAGACGTTCAACACCTCGCGAAGCCAAAGTCAGTCGGCTGCCTTGACGAGCCAACTGGATAGCCATCTCTTTGCCTATGCCACTTGACGCGCCTGTAATAATGATTCGTTTATTCTGAAATTTTGACATTTGATTGTTCCAATTATGTGATTATTTTTTTTATTTGTGACTTCATAACATAGGGCAAATAAGTGATCAGGTCAATATTGTTTTTGCTCAGGGAAAAATTTTTCGGAGTTTTTCCCATAAATTCGGTGAAAAATTCTTGAAATCCTAATGATCAAACGAAATAAAAAGCCTTCTGGCTTATGATACCTTTCGTTCAGCTCATTTAGGTTAAACTCAAATCAAACTCCTGACATCCAAAATTTGAACTGTTAAGGAAAGCTCAAAATTAAGTTCATCATTATAATACTTGTTCATTCAGTTTTTTGAACCATGATTACACTGAAGAGGATGAATATGATGAATTTGAAGTGTTTTAATTGCATCTTAGGAATGGTCGGAAAATAAGTTCCCCATTTAAAAATGCTTAGGAACGTTCTGAAAATAATTTCCCCATTAAATAAATGTTCATTCAGTTTTTTGAACCATGATTACACTGAAGAAGATGAATAAGATGAAATAAGGACACTTTAAATTCATCTTCTTCATCTTCTTCAGTGTAATCATGGTTCAGAAACGCATCAACAAATATTGAATAATGAGGAACTTATTTTCCGAGCATTCCTTAACTCAAGAATTAAGCATCAAGCATATGCGTACAAAACTGTTCACTCTATTTTTTGAACCATGATTACACTGAAGAAGATGAATAAGATGAATTTAAAGTGTTTTTATTCATCTTATTCATCTTCTTCAGTGTAATCATGGTTCAAAAACAGAATGAGCAATTATTAAATGAGGAAGTTATTTTTTAGTTTTTCCTTAGGAATGCTCGGAAAATAAGTTCCCCATTATTCAATATTTGTTGATTCGTTCCTGAAGAAGATGAATTTAAAGAGTCTTTATTTCATCTTATTCATCTTCTTCAGTGTAATCCTGGTTCAGGAACGAATCAACATATATTGAATAATGACGAACTTATTTTCAGGGCTTTCCTTAAAAATTATAAAGTGTATAAATCATTAAAGATTCAACCAAAAAAGCACCGAACAATAATGACAAATTTCGGTTAATTGTTGTGCAGCTCCAAGATAATCTCCAGTGTACCCCCCAATACTTTTTTTGTAATAAAACATCAGCAGTAAGGTAATCAATGTCAATATTGGAATAGATACCCAGGCATATAAGGGGAATGTCAACATAATCAGCCCGATGATTACTGTAGCAATAACAGTATTTTTTACCTGATTTTTTTGTATCATTGGTAAAGATTTGCTGGGTTTGGTATGTCCTGAATATGGCAAGAACAGGATGATAAATAGAATGAAATATCGACTCAACATGTGGCCGGAAATAAAAATACAGGGTAAATGAGAGACTGGCATATGAATGAGAAATAAATACTTACCCGAAAGGATACCCAATAAGCCTATGACCCCAAAAGCCCCCATGTTTGAATCTTTCATAATGGTCAAACGCTTTTCTGGTGTCATACCGCCTAGACTGTCACAAAAATCAGCAAAACCATCTTCATGAATTGCACCGGTCAAAAGAATCGTTGAAATTATACTCATGAAAATACTGATGTCTAATGAAAAATAATGGTGAATTAGAGTAAAAACTCCTGATGACCAAAGACCTGCCAGAACGCCGATCAGTGGTAAATACCGGAGGGCTTGTTGGTTATGACTGGGACTGTAAGGATGTTTGTATGGAAGGGGAATCCTTGTAAAATATTGGATCGTATGCTTTAGGATTTGCCATTCTTTATATACTGGGTTCATGCAAATATCAAAAAAACCACCTGAGGCAGGTTGCCTCAGGTGGTTATCAAGGCTGTTTTACCAGATAATTTTAAATTCTGTTCGTCTGTTCTTAGCACGACCTTCTTTGGTTTCGTTCGAAGCAATGGGACTCGTTTCACCAAAACCATCGACAATAAATCGCTCTTTTGATAATCCCATTTTTAACAGCTCATTGGATACAGATTTTGCTCGTTTAATGGACAGTTTTAAATTATAGGATGCTCGTCCTACACTATCTGTATGTCCATAAATGCCGAGACGCATGCCTGGATTATAATTGAGCACTTTCGCAATTTCCTCAAGATAAGGATAAATGGTTTGTTGAATATTTTGTTTGTTGGTACCAAAATGGATAATTTGAATAATCCAGCAACCAGATTCATCAACGCGTGCCCCTTTTGGAGTACTTTCGCATTGATCCAGATGATCAAAAACACCATCGCCATCAGCATCAATGATACATCCCTTGTTATCAACTGGAGCGCCTCTTGGGGTGTTTGCACATAAATCCAAATAATCAGGCACACTATCTTCATCAGTGTCTAGTGGGCACCCATTGGAATCAACAACAACGCCTGAAGGCGTTTTTTGACATTGATCCAAATAATCGTAAACCCCATCAGTATCAGTATCAAATGGGCAGCCCACTGTATCTACACGAATTTGCTCAGGGGTATCCGGGCAATTATCATTTTTATCGGCAATGCCATCAGCATCAGTATCAATAAATTCTTCATAAAAAACCCGATTGACAAATTCGGCCATTGCGTCCGGTTGAGCAAGATCTTCAACTTTTTCAACAAATCCACAGGCTTTTTTCGCCATTTTATCTAAAAAGACATATCCATCTGGATTATCTCCCACATGAATACCATACACACAAAGACGATCACCAAACGATTTTTTCATCGCTTCAATTGTTGCCATGGAGTTATCATCAATATCTTTACCATCACTTACGATTATAATCGCAATCTGTCCTGATTTGGAGTTCATGCTCTGTTCCGCAGAATTTAGTGATTGAGCCAAAATGGACTGGCCACTGGGCCAATCTAAACGATGAATCGCTTTCTCAAAATCAACTGTACGATATTGATCGGATTTGTAAATCTGCGTTGTTTCAGATTCTAAAGCCCATAGTTTTTTCCCAAAGGTTCTAATGGTACATGACATCTGAATTTCAGGTAGTGTCTGATTAAAGTATAATAGTATTTCCTTTGCATACATGAATTTATCTCGAAAATTCCACATATATGCCATTGAACCGGATGCATCCAAAATAACATGCAAATGTTTTGTTTTTTGGATATATTTATCCATATCATATTTTGAATTCAGGTCTTTGGGGGTGAATGGACGAATACCCGTTGCACATCCAAACAATTGCAACATGAATCCTGCCGCAAGGATCAGTGTGATCATCTGTTTTTTCATTTTACTTTCCTTTCAAGTTTTATTCGACAACCCGCATTATTTTTTAACTCATGCTGATTGTCGGTGATTTAATTTATTGCATAATATAAGGTTACCATTCATTAAAAAAAAGATTCGTTATATTTTTTTTGACGATTTTCAATTATAACGAAATCCATCCCTGTTTTGCAAGTATATTTTTTTGTTGGATGTCTGAATCAATACAAATCATTTTTGCCATGTTATTTTTTACGATGAACATGGCAATGCAACTGGATAAAAAGCAATACGCCATTGATTGTTATTACAGGTAGTAATACATGCTGACAGTATAACATTTTTAATATCCTCATACAAAAGACATGCATTTCCCTGAAAGTTGGCAATAATTTTGTATTGAAATGCCACCGGCCCCACCTCTGATAGTATGGTTTTGACCGATATCAAGCTATCATTAAATGAATGTTTTTCGATTTCATTTTGAACTGATAATGTAAAGATATCCATCATTGTATTGATTAACCGGCTCTGGTGATGTTCATCAAAATGAATATGGGCCACAATTCGAAATCCATGAGAAAGATTGATGGGCGAGAATTTCAAAAATTCAGGAGTTGCATAGGTTTGAACATGACCGCCCAAAAGCCTAATTCTTACAAATTCAGGGGTTTGCGTAATAATCGTTCCAATCAAGTCTTCAGACAATAAAATGGTATCCCCTATATTGGTTGGAAACCAGCATTCATTAGTGGCAATGGGTCGAGAACGCATTTCCAATAAGTCTTTTAATGGCAATTGAATTTTTCCGCCTTCAAGGCATTCATTTGTCAGTTCTGATGCCAGATGAATACGACTGACGCGGTATGGGATATCCTGATATAGAACCAGTTCTCCCTCACGTACAGGACCGAGATTTAATATTATTCGGGCTTGTTTCCAATAGCGAGGTAATGCATGGTTTGAAGCCCATGCAATCCCCACGATAAAGATAATAAACAATGATAATAAAAACCAATCCCCGCAAAAATAAAGGACCAACAGCAAAGCCACCAGAGAAAAAATAAATGTTGCAATCCAATAAATAAGATCAAAAGTGCGAATATACACTGATCGTGGATGTTTTTGAAAGGGACGTGTTAAATGTATTTTGGTTTGAAGTTGATGCATTAGAAACCATGTCAGTGCAAAAAGCAATAATGCAAAAACCAGGTTACGCCCCCGACTTCGAAAAAACAATTGCATTAATTCATGCAGTTGCTCTGAAAGATGCTTTTTCATCATCTGTTTTTGTTTGAGTTTTTGTTGCGATATTTTCAGGCGAGTTTTGATTTCCTGGTAGCGATTTTCCCAGCTTGTTTTTATTTGATTGATTTCATTTTGTAAGTTTGGGCTGGTAATATGAGGAATAAGGGTTTTGAGTCGATTATTGGCTCTTGATGCAGTATTTAATTGATTTTGAAAATTTTCAATTTCAGTCTTTAGACGGTCAATTTCTCTGGGATGAGAGGTCATTTGTTTCATTTCTCGGACCAAAGGCTCCACCAATTGTTTGATTTCATCTTTCCAGTCAAATGTATGTCTTTTGTGAGTATCAAAGGTATCCAGATGAACATTTGTTGCCAATTGATGAAAATTTGATTCCAGTTGTTTGAGGTGCTTGCTTAATTTCGAAATTTTTTGTGTGAAATCTTTTTCTCGTCCCACACCTGCAGTGCTTTGCATTTGTTTTTGAATTTCTAGTATCTGATTTCGTGTATTATTGATAGCATTTAACAGTTCCATTAAATGGGTCACTGTCACTAATATTGGATCCGATACCATCGATTCAGTGCTATGAACAGGTTGTGTCAATAGAAAAAAAAGTACGACGATATATGTTAGAAACTTAGTAAACCATTGCATGAAGACCTCTTTTTGAAACTGTAAACATTAATTGATGAATCATGATGAAAAAGATTATGTACCGGCAATTTGGATGCCACTCATATATTATTGGTAAATATTATTATTATCAAAAAAAAATTATTTCATCAAAGAAGGCTTGCATAATTGATGTTCATCCTGTAATTTTAGAAGAGTGTAATCAAACTTTCAGTCTCATTCAATTTGCTCATCATTCAACAACAGATCTATGAAAAATTTTTTTCAGGCAATTTGGGTGACACTCATTTCATATTAAAAATCAAGGTGAATCTATTCCAGGCTGATAGGCACTTTCAAAAGATCGCCGCCCTTAGCCTGGATGCTTTAGCATCTTGTAACAATATCAAGGGAGTCAAATGTGCATGATCAATCTAATACGCATGGGACCTTTCTAAGGCAATTATTATCCCATCAACCTACAGCAAGTGCATTTTTCAAGATTGTTATTCCAAAAAAAATTCAAAAGTATTTAGATCTGTCAGCGCTTGAAATCAGTAAAGACCAGTTTATTGATAGTGAACTAAAGCAACAATTATCTGATATGCTGTTCAGAGTGTATCGAAAAGATTTTATTCCAGCATATATTTATTTATTATTTCAGCACAAAGGTAATCCGGAGCCATTAATGTCCTATTTGCTGTTTCGTTATATGGAACGCATTTGGGAGCAAACAATTCACCAGGGATTGACGGGTCATTTACCCATGATCATTCCGGTGGTTATCTATAATGGTTCAACCCCGTGGAGTGTATCCACAGAGTTTTCCAAATTATTTGGCAGCTGGCAAGAACATATGAGTTTTTTTCCTGATTTTCAATACATAATGTGTGACCTGTCCCAAATTACTGCATTCAATTTTTCAGACACTCCAATCCTTTCCACTGGCATGCATTTACTGCATGCAATTCATGATAATAACTTTGAAGATCAACTGCCCCACTTTCTCAATCCTTTGAAAAAGTTGCTAGATAGTGAATACACCAAACGTTTTTTGTCATATGTGATAACGTTTCTTTGTGGCGCTACTAAAATGAAAGAAAATGATGTTGCATCTGTCATTGATGAGTTATTTTCCAAAACCGGCAATGATATTTTTTATCATGTACAAGAACAATTGTTTTTTAAGGGGGTCATTCATCAGGCGCAAGAAGGTGTCCTTGATGTTCTAACAGTTCGTTTTGAAACCATTCCATCAAAAATAGTTGAATCAATTCAGGCTATCGAAGAAATTGATATTATTAAAATCCTGCATAAACAGTCAGTAACATCCTCTGACCTTGACGAATTTGAAGAGGTTCTTGATATGATGCTGTTTTAAAATGTTCATGCGCATGCTTGCTATGACGATTTGGTTTTGTCTATTTTTTTAATAAGGTGTCAGACTTTCATAGCCATTTTCAGTGACCAGAATGGTTTGTTCAAATTGTGCCGAAAGTGTTCTGTCCTTGGTTACAGCAGTCCATTTATCGATTTTTGAGACTTCTATTTCCTTCTTTCCCAAATTGATCATAGGTTCAATCGTAAAAACCATACCTGGAATAAGCTTGACACCTTCCCCTTTTTTACCCACATGTGGCACATGCGGATATTCATGAAAGGCAAAGCCAACACCATGTCCGGTGTATGCTTCAACAACAGAACATTTTTTTTCTTCAGCGTACTGCTGAATGGTCCAACCAATATCACCAATTGTTGCTCCTGGTTTCACCTTTTTAATACCTCGACGCATACAGGTTTCAGCAACAGAAACAATTTTTTTCGCATCTTCAGATGGTTCCCCTACAAAAAATGTTTTATTTGCATCTGCAACATATCCATTGAGAATGGATGTAATATCAACATTTACAATATTTCCTGCTTCAATAACCCGCTTGCCAGGTACACCATGACAGACCTCATTATCCACTGAAACACAAGTACTTTTTGGAAAACCATTATAATTGAGTGTTGCAGGTTTCGCATTATTTTTTATCGTAAAGTCGTGAACGATTGTATTGATTTCATCAGTCGTCATTCCTTCAACAAGCCTGGATTCGACAAGATCCAATGTTTCAATAACCAGTTTTCCAGCTCTTCTGATATGTTCAACATGCCTGGGAGATTTAAGGTAAATATTGAATTTTTTTAGATATTTCTTTGCCAGGTTATTTTCAGGCGGTGGCGGCTTTGAAACAAATGCCGGTTGAGGAATTTGTTTACCCATACAACATTTTTTAAATTTTTTGCCACTACCACATGGACAAGGTGTGTTTCGTCCGACTTTCATATTTTGGTTTGGGTTAAGCATTCGCATCATGATGGAATCCTCTAGTTGTTTGTGCTATTTTTCATTTGAATTATTCGATATTGTTGTTCTGCTGATTCATTATCAGCATTGTTAAGCCGATATTTTATCTTACTTTCGAGTGTCACCTTGGAATGTTCAAAAAATAAGAATACCATTTAAAAATGATTTGGCTTACACTCAAATCATTGACAGTGCAGTACTTAAATATCAAACATATGCGTACTAAAAAGAACAATTATTAAATGAAACGCTTGTTTTTAGAGTTTTCCCTTGTAACGTCGGAACGAAAAAGGAAACATCTGTTTTGAACGATGATTAAACTGAAAAAAATGATGTCGATACAGATGAATATATCTTGTTCAGTGTCATCCTGGTTCAAAAAAAAATGATGAAAAAAATATCTTCACCAGCGATACTGCTTACCCACAGAGTACGCTCATTTATTCAAATGAAAAGTAGTTGATTAATAAAAGGATTATGTCATTAAAAAAAATATACCTATATACCCATATTAAAAAAATGTCAAATTTATTTGTTATTTCAATAAATCGGGGATTGCATCTTTGTTCAGATAGTGATATAAAATCAAGTTTTACACGATTCATTAACAGGCGATATGCAAAAAAAATGGGCAAAAATCCCCGAAACATTATATCAAATGAAAAATCAACTTTTTAAATGGACGGTCCCAGACATTCTGAATGCAGTGAATGGGAAACTACAATTTGGAACCATACAACATCCCTTTGACAACATATCAATTGATTCCAGGTCAGTAAATGAAAAATCATTATTTGTTGCAATCGTTGGGGATCGATTTGACAGCCACGACTTTATTTCTGAAATTATTTATCAACCGGTCCATGGCGTGTTGGTTCAAGAAGACAGGATATCTGAAGAACAAATCCAATTGTGGCGGAATAAAAATTTACTATGTATATCTGTTCCAGACACGACAAAGGCTTTAGGCGACCTGGGACATTATCAACGAAAACAATGGGCCGGTTCAGTTGTTGGGATTACCGGTACAAATGGTAAAACGACAGTCAAGGAACTAACTGCTTCAGTTCTTTCCACCACCTTCAATACCATTAAAACCAGTGGAAATTTCAATAATCATATCGGCGTTCCAAAGACGTTATTTCAAATTCAATATGACCATAAATGGGCAGTTGTTGAGATGGGGATGAATCATCCTGGTGAAATTGCATACCTTGCCACAATCTGTCAGCCTGATATTGGTATCGTGACAAATATTGGCCCAGGACATCTAGAAGGTGTCAACTCCATTGAAGGCGTTCGCAAGGCCAAAGGCGAACTCATACAATACCTTGATCACAAAAAGTTGGCCATATTAAATGCTGATGATTCTTTGGTTTGCTCATATCAAAACCAATGTGCATGTTCAGTGCTGACATATGGACTTTATTCAAAAGCAGATATCACAGCCAGCGATATCACTGATACTATTGATGGGAGCCAGTTTAAACTTCGAACGCCTGATGGTTCCAGTATCATCGTTCAGTTACCTTTTCCAGGGCGTTTTATGATCTCCAACTCACTGGCTGCAGCAGCTGTGGGTTATTATGCAAACATCCCTCTTGAATCAATCAAACTGGCTTTGGAATCTTATACCCCCATTCAAGGAAGAAGTTTTATTCGAAAACAACCAAATGGCATACAAATTATTGATGATACCTATAATGCCAATCCGACATCCATGCGCGCTGCCATTGACAGCTTGAAACAAATTAGCAAAGGCAATAAACAATACTTTGTCTGTGGTGATATGTATGAATTAGGGCCTGATGGTGATCAATATCACAAAGATATGGGTGCCTATGCGGCAAAATCCGGCCTAAATGGTATTTTTGTAACAGGCAATTTTGCCTCAAGTGTGATTCATGGTGCTGTGGACTCAGGCTATGATAAAAACTCCATTTACACGGGCTCGCATAGTGATATCGCCCAAATGTTATTGAAACTTTTGAAACCGGGAGACTGGGTCCTGGTAAAGGGCTCTCGCGCCATGAAAATGGAACAAATTATTGAAATGATAACATAAACCCCTCTTAAATCATTTCAATCAAATTCATAAGGAAAACAGGATGATATATCACTTATTATATCCATTGCATCAATATTTTTCAATTTTTAATTTGTTTCGGTATATTACTTTTCGAACAATATACGCAACAATTACCGCTATGATCATTTGTTTTATACTAGGACCATATGTCATTCGCAAGCTGAGTCAATTACAAATAGGTCAGTTTATTCAAGAAGATGGTCCGGAGTCTCATTTTTCAAAATCGGGTACGCCAACAATGGGGGGGGTGTTGATTTTGTTTTCTGTCATCCTGTCTACACTTTTATGGGCCAATTTATCCAACAGTTATATATGGATTATTCTAATGGTCTTAATGGGGTATGGTGCAATTGGTTTTTTGGATGACTACATGAAAGTCACTAAACGTCAGAACCTTGGATTGACAGCCCGAAGAAAATTTTTTCTTCAACTGGCCATCGCATTTTTTGCATCAATGTTAATTTACTGGAATCCTTCATTTACGACACAGGTGACCATTCCATTTGTTAAACATGTATCACCAGATCTGGGACCATTTTATATTCTATTTGCCATGTTTGTCATCGTAGGCACCTCTAATGCGGTCAACCTGACTGATGGCCTTGATGGCCTGGCCATTGGACCTGTGACAATTGCTGCAGTCACCTATATTATTTTTGCCTATGTCGCCGGGCATGTAAGAATCGCAGAATATCTTCAAATCAATTATGTAGCAGGATGTGGCGAAACTGCTATTGTACTAGGGGCCCTGGCTGGCGCAGGACTTGGTTTTTTATGGTATAACACTTATCCAGCTCAAGTATTTATGGGTGATGTTGGATCATTGCCCTTGGGCGCTGTGCTTGGCACAGTCGCTGTTATCACAAAACAAGAAATTTTACTGGTGTTGGTGGGTGGCTTGTTCGTGCTGGAAACATTGTCAGTCATTTTGCAGGTCGGATTTTTTAAAATGACCAAAGGTAAACGAATATTTAAAATGGCGCCGATTCATCATCATTTTGAACTCAAAGGCTGGCCTGAGCCAAAGGTTATTGTAAGATTTTGGATTATTTCAATGATTCTCGCCATGTTGTCTTTAAGTACACTCAAAATTCGTTGATTTTTTTCATGAATTAAATAATCGTTTCTACCTCTGTACCTCGGCTAAAAGAATATTTTTCAACCGCTCATCAACAGAAGTTTGAGACGTTCTTCAGTTAATAAGTAAGGGACGCTCTGAAAATAAGTTCCCCATTAAATAAATGTTCATTCAGTTTTTAAACCATGATTACACTGAAAAAGATGAATAAGATGAAATAAAGACATTTTCAATTCATCTTATTCATCTTCTTCAGTGTAATCATGGTTCAGAAACGAATCAATAAATATTGAATAATATAGAACTTATTTTCAGAACGTTCCATAATATCCCGCAACATCTTAACTCATTGATTTTAAAACAAAATTTATTTTTTCAAATAACATCTGGATGAATTGACAATCTGAATGATACAGGTTATTATAACATAACAACGATTTGGCATTCATTTTTTACTGGTTAGACTTATGCCAGGATTGATATTCCTCAAGGGTGGAAATCAGTCAATTTTTCGAGCAATCCTTATATAATTGTCTACGTGAAACAAAGCGGGAGAATATCACTATGAATTCGAAATATAAGTATGATGTGTTCATCGCATATGCTGAGGCAGATAGCAAACAAGCATCATTGCTTTCAGAAAGATTGGGAAATGCAGGCGTAAAAGTTTTTTTTGATCAATGGGAATTGGAATCTTCCAATACACGATCCGAAATGATTAAGTCGGGTATAAATTTTTCAAGAAAAATTGTCATGCTGTGGACGCCAGATTTTTTCAATTGTTCGGATTGTCTCAAACATGTGTTATCCTTTCAAAAAAAACATGGTGATTTGATCCAAAAAGATCGCCTTCTTGTACCCGCTTTGTTTAAAGATTCGATCATTTCAGATGGCTTTGACAAACATATTGTCATTGATTTTCGAGAGCCTGCTGATTTTGAATTAAAGATTCGCCAGCTATTTGAGGCCTTAGACTTACCTCAATTCATGTATCATACAACGCGTTCTACAGAGGCAATGCCAACCCAGAATCAGAATATTCTTGTTTTTGATACGTTGGGTGCTCAACTAAAAGGTTTTATGACAGAGATTGCTGATGTTTATTCCTTGCTGAACTTTGACGTTCATGCCAATCAACACATCGAGGGCCTTCCAAATAGTTTTGTGATCAAGCGTGAAGTTTCTGGAATTGGCGGATTTACAATCAGTGCAGTGGTTGTATGTCATGCAAGGATGACTGAAACAGAATTAACCTACATGCTTGAAAAAAAATCTGAAATTCAACAAGAGTATATGGATCATAAATGGATTTCTGTTACAGCAATGGGTTATGATTCTCATCTTAGAAATCGTTTGGAAAAAGAAAATTTTTCCTGTACCACATATTCGGAGCTAGTACTGACATTATTACCATTAACTGAGTATGCACGCAAACGCGGTGATGTTTGTCAATCCTGGATTAATGAAAAATGGGAAGGTAAGGATTTGTTCATTCGTCCCAACCTGGAAACAGATACAATTTTCGAAAGTGAACCGGCGTTGGCCTATTTCGCACGTTGGTTGGGCACTGACCAGGAAAATGTTCTCATTGTTCTGGGTGATTTGGGAACCGGCAAAAGTACGCTGGCTCAATTTTTATTCTATGATCTGGCAAAAACATTTTTATCTGATCCATTGCGCCATCCAGCGCCCATTTTGATACCACTTAAAGAAGTCCGCAAGGAAGTCTCTCTTGAAGGAATAATTATCAGCCACTTTGCACAAAATCAGATTAATATTGATTTTAATCGGTTTTCTCATTTGGTTCGTGTGGGAAAAATTATCATTTTTTTTGATGGTTTTGATGAAATGGCTGATCGCGTCCAATGGAAAGTCACGCAGAGCAATTTTAACGAGCTCCTGAGAGCCGGTCAGGGCAGGGGTAAAGTCTTTTTAACTTGTCGAACCCATTATTTCAAAGATCGACGCGAACAGGTGAGTTTGATTATTGGCAAAGGACCGCGATTGTCATCAACAGAAACTGTTTTATATCGAGAGCTTAAACAAAAAACTGGCGCAACACTGGTTTATTTAAAAGAGTTTAATCAGGATCAAATTAAAGATTATCTTCGTCGTGTTCGGCCGGAATCTTATGAAAAGAATTTCAAAAAAATTCAGCGGATTCACAATCTTGAAGAACTAGCCCATCGACCACTTTTATTAGATTTAATTGTTAATTCTCTTCCTCAATTGGAAAATCATCAGGATGTCACCGCTGCCAATTTGTATACCATTTTTACCAATCTCTGGATTGAACGAGAGCGGGAAAAAGGGCATGGAAAAGTCATAGATAGCAAGCTCAAGTTGGCAATTTTATTTCAATTGACCTGGCAAATGTGGCACGAAGAAAAAGAAGAGATTCATTATACTGACCTGGTACAATTTTTAAAACATTTTGAAGACTCCCAAACGATCAAGTGGAGTAGTGATGTTTTGGATGATATTTTCAGAGAGATGATGACTGCCAGCTTTCTCAAACGTGATGAAGATGGAAACTTTTCATTTATGCATCGCTCATTTATGGAGTTTTTTCTCGCACGGAGGCTTCATATAACATTCAGTGCAAATCCCAAAGCGATAGCGTCGGTACTGAATACCCGACGATTTGATCGGAAAATTATATTCTTTTTGACACTATTGGATCAAGGCCAGGGAAAACTCACCGAACCACTTCAAAAAATTCTGACGAGTCCATATGCCAAAAATATTTCAGAAAATGCGCTTCAGATTCTTTACTGGAGCATTCGTATTGGATGCAATATGGAGGATGAAATAAATGACATGAAATTGCTTCAGCAAAAGATGGGGGAGCAAATTCCCAAAGAGATCCAGATGTCAAGCGCATTACTTCAGGAAATGGTTTTTGAAGGTGCAGATTTTACTGAAGCTGACTTTAGTGGCGCAGATTTAACTCGAGCAAATATCAATCATGCCATTGTTGATCAAGCCGATTTCCATGGGGCAAAATTAGATGGACTTCGTGCTGAGCATATTCGTGCCATTGGTGCAAATTTTCGTCAGGCTGCAATTTCAAAGGCTTCATTCAATAATTCGGATCTTACAGACAGCACCTTTGTTGGTGTTTTTAAAGATGCCAGTTTTGTAAACGTTACCGGGTTGGATATTTCAAAAAAGTTTGATCCTTCAGCTTTAAATGCTGTGATTCAGCGAGTATATTTGAGTGGTGTATCACAGGTTCAGGCAATGCCTGACGGCGATTCTTTTATCATTGGCACTGATAGTGGGCTGACATTGATCTATAGATTAACTGACAATAGATATGTATGGATTTTCGAGGATGACATCACTTCAATTAAAGCCATTGCTTGTTCCCAAAATGGTAAATACGTCGCATATGCCGGAGCAGGAACACGAATCATTGTCCGCAACATACAAACAGGGAAAAAACTGTATACGTTAAACAGACATCGACATGATATTTCAGGCCTTTCTTTTTCGCTAAATAATCAATATTTGGCCAGTTCGAGCCTGGACCATCAGGTGTATGTATGGAATATGTCTGATGGTGAAATTCGATTTAAGCTTGAAGGTCATACTGAAGCAGTGACCTGTGTTCAATTTTCATCTGATGGAAAATTATTGGCCAGTGGTGGACGCGACAAAAAAGTGCGGTTATGGAACATGGCAGATGGAAAATTTATTCGATCCTTGATCGGACATCCGGCCCCAATTTCAGCAATTTCATTTTCGCCGGATAACACAACCCTGACGAGTGCTGGTGGCGCCAAGGCAATCAGTTTATGGTCTATTGACACAGCCAAACAAATTCGGACCTTTATCGGCCATCATGGACAAATTAATGCGGTTCGTTTTTCACCAGATGGGAGCATTTTGGTTGCAGCGTGCCAGGATAAAAAAGTCTACTTCTGGCAAGTAGAAAATGCCAGGAGCTTGTATCAAATGAAACGCCATGAAGCATCGGTCAATGATATTTCTTTTTTGTCTGATGGCAACAGAATTATTTCTGCCGGTGATGACCAAACTGTTCGTATTTGGGATGTTGAAAATCGAAAAACCATTCAAGTGATCCGCTCTCATTCTGGCGCAATTCTCTCCCTGGACTTTTCTCCGAATGGTAAGGCCATTGCCTGTGGAACATCAGATAATATGTTGATGTTATGGTCAATCGATCAATCGCAACCTCAATTTATGTTAAAAGGACATTCTGGCCCCTTAACTTCTATTGGATTTTCAGGTGATGGAAAGGTGATGGTCTCTGGAAGTGAAGACAATACCATTCGGATATGGGGCGCAGATAAAGGAAGAACACTTCATGGACATACCGGTTCAGTGACCTCGGTATGTTTTGTGGGCGCTTCGAAAATTATTGCCAGTGCCAGTGAAGACCGAACAGTCCGCTTATGGAATATGAAAACCATGTTAACCCAAAAAGGTCATTCCAACGAAATTCCAACACTGGATGCCTCACCAGATGGCAAATTACTTGCCAGTGGTTGTGTCGATAAGACCATATATGTTTGGAATGCGCAAAACAAGAGCAGTGTTCATACCCTCAAAGGACATGAGGGCTCGGTGCTGTCCCTGGTGTTTTCACAGGATGGCACTCGATTGGCAAGCAGTAGTGCTGATGGCACTGTTAGAATTTGGGATATGAAAACAGGTCAGAATATAAATGTTTTTCATGGTCATTCAGGACCGGTTTTATGCGTCAGGTTTTCGCCTGATGGCGTTCGTGTAGCGAGCTGCGGCGAGGATAAAACAATCCGATTGTGGCATCCGGAAGCTGATGATTGTTTGGGGATTCTTCGGGGCAATCTGGGATGTGTATCTGTTGTGGCCTTTGCCCCAAATGGGAAATATCTTGTCGGAGCCGGCCATTCAGGACGACTTCAGTTTTGGGATTACAAAACACCAAAAACAATTTTATATCGGTATTCCTTTGCTCCTGGCGCATGGCTGGATATCCTTCCTGATGGACGTTTTGATGCCAGCCCTGAAGGCTTGCGCTATCTTACGTATACAGAAATTAAAACACTGGAGATTTTTTTGGCTGAGGAATTGGTACAGGAATTATATGATCCGGAAGGGGTTCGGGAGGTGATTTCAAATTATTTTTGAGGTTCAATTGATTTTGGCAAATCAATGACAAATGTTGTCCCATAGCCTTTTTTACTTGTTACGTATATGTTACCCGAATGTTTTTCCAATAAATCCTTGCATAGTAAAAGACCAAGGCCAGTTCCTTTTTCACCGGCTGTGCCGATGGAATGACATTTTTTATCCAAACAAAACAAATGATCCATCATCTCCGGTTCTATCCCGCATCCATTGTCAACAATGGAGATTTCCAATCGCTCTTCCATTTCTTTGCATGACACATTGACTGTTCCACCAGAATGGGAAAATTTAATTGCATTTGAGATCAGATTTCGAAATATTGTCGCCAGCATTTGAGGATCTCCCTGAATATAGTGCTCCAGGTCAAAGTCATAATTAATTTTTATGTTCTTTGCATCCGCCTGCTCCTGAAAAACTTGGATTGCCTGAACAATAATATATTCAATTAATACTTCCGATGGCTGAAAAGGGGTTGCCCCCATCTGGGTTTTTGACCATTCTAAAAAATTTTCCAACAATTTGTAGTTTTTTTTTGCAGATGAAGACATTTCATAAATTAAGCGCTTGAGGTCATCACGTGACCAGGTATCGAAAGATTTTGAAACATATTGTGTAAAACTTAGCAAAGAACCAAAGGCTCCTTTCATATCATGAGAAACGATTGAAAAAAAACGATCTTTTGACGCATTTAACTGAGCAAGTTTCTTTTTTTGTTCCTGAATGGTCAGGTGGGTCTGAATTCTTGCAAACACTTCAGTTTTTTGAAAAGGCTTGGTAATATAGTCCACTGCTCCAAGCTCAAAACCTTTAAGCTTGGAGTTAATATCCGCTAAAGCGGTCATAAATATAATTGGAATACTTTTTGTTTCTGATTCATTTTTTAGATATTTGCAGACTTCAAAACCATTCAAGCCGGGCATCATAATATCCAGCAAAATAAGATCAGGCTTAACATTAAAAGCTCTTTTAATTGCACTCTGACCATCACGCGTAACCAGAATGCGGTATTCGTTTTCCTGAAGATAATCAAGCAATATTTCAATATTGGTCGGATTGTCATCCACAACCAAAATTGTTCCACGATTTTTTTTGGAAACCATTAATGGCGCTTTCTAAAAATTTAAATCAATTAGGTGTCATCAGAATTCTAAAAGCAACACCCATCAGAACTGAATGAAGCATCAAGCATTTACATTGCCAACAGTTCATTCTTTTTTTGAACCATGATTACACTGAAGATTAAATGAATAAGATGAAATTAAAACACTGTAAATTCATCTTATTCATGAAGGATGCCCATATTTTTTTGTATGTAATTCAGTTTGATTCCCTTTGCAATATTTTTTGAAAAAATTTTTTTTAAACCCGATGGGCGGCTATAGCGCTCAAAGAAACTATTTTTTAATTAATAATAAAATGACAAGAAAAAACCTTTGATTTTATAAATCCACTAACAAGATCCGATTTTAATTGATGTGATATTGTATTCTTCAGCACACTATGTTAAAAAAATGCGCTATAGTTGAACATCAACATCAGAAACATTATAAGCAAGGAAATCTCAAACAGAAACACCACATGAATTGTTCAATATAAATGACGAACATATTATTCGAGAATTCCTAAAAGGACTAAAATGGCCAAAAAAAATAAACCATTACAAACAAAGTCTAAAATTTGGATTGAAGACACAGAGGGGAATGTCGTGTTTGGAACTGGTCGCTTAAGAATTTTAAAGGCGATCAAACAACATGGTTCCATCAATTCCGCTGCAAAAGCTTTAAAAATGGGATATCGTGCTGTTTGGGCAAGAATTACTGCGACAGAACATCGCCTGGGAAAAAAATTACTGATTCGAAAAAGCGGTGGATCTTCCGGAGGCGGCTCTCAATTAACCCCTCTAGCAGAAAACATGCTTTCTCAATATGAAAACGTTCAAAAAAATATTGAACAAATTACTGATGATTTGTTTGAAGATGCGTTGGGAAATAGTTTAAACATAGGTAATCGTATCCGATGAACAGAAACAGAATCCATTTTTTCCGCTCTTTTTTACATGATACATGGCCTTGTCTGCTTGGCTTAATAAATCGTTTTCATCTTTGCCATCAGTTGGATAGAAACTAATACCAATGCTTGCGCCGATATTGAATGAGTAATCCCTGACATGATAATTTTTTTTGATGGCATTGATTATTTTAATGGCAATTGCGTTCGTATCACTTTCTTGCTTAATATCCTGTAGAATAATACCAAATTCATCGCCTCCCAGTCGTGCGGCAGTGTCTGTTTCACGAACAGCAGCTTTTAGTCTTGTGCCAACATTCTGTAAGACTTTGTCACCCATTTCATGCCCATAATTGTCATTGATGGCTTTAAATTTGTTGAGATCGATGAACATCAATCCAACCTTTGTTTTATAACGATGAGCGCGTGAAAAGGACTGTGACAGCCGGTCAAAAAATAAACGACGATTGGGCAGGTCTGTCAGTGTATCGTATAGTGCCAGGTATGTGATTTTGTTTTCCGCTTTTTTACGTTCAATGGCATACTTGATGGAACGTGAAAGGAGCGCTGATGTTATCGTTCCTTTTAATAAATAATCTTGGGCACCATTATTGACTGCCAGTAATGCGGCGTTTTCATCCTCAAATGCTGTACTGACAATAATTGGAATATTGATCCTTTGCGCGTAAAGGGTGTCAAAGGTTTTTATGCCCTGGCTGTCTGGTAAAAATAAATCCAGTAAAATGACATCCGGTTTTTCATTTTGAAGAAATAACATGCCACTTTTGAGGTTATTGACAGCCTCTACAAAATAGACTGTTTTTTTTCTTTTACCGAGCAGTTCTCTGATCAGCAATATATCAATGGGATTATCCTCAATTAGCAAGACATGGGTTACAGGTTCAGACATATAATTTTCCTTTTAATTTATTCATCTGTGACAACTAGACGTAATTCATCATTCAGTTTATCAAAGGTATTTTCCAATGCTTCAATTTTACTGGCAGCAAGATGAATATCAGAAGCTTTTCCTGCCTGCTCAATATCAAAAGCAACTTGTTTAAGTTCCATTGCTCGAATATTATATGCAGACCCTTTTATTGTATGCGCAAACAATGTGATTCGATCTGGATCATTTGCTTTAATTGCCAGTTTGATTTGTTTAATCTGGTTTGGAACTTCCTGAATAAATAATGCAATCAATTGACGAAATAAATCCATATCGCCATCAATCCGATCAAGTATGGCTTTTTTGTCATAGTATTTTGAAGGAATACTGGATCGATCATTCTTTCGTTTTTGACTTGTTTTAACATTTCTATTTCCAAGATATTTTTCCAGTATTGCCTGCAAATCTTCAGGTTTGAATGGTTTTGCCAGATAGTCATTCATTCCTGCATTCAGGCAAATTTGTCGATCCTGAGACATGGCATTTGCTGTTAAGGCAATAATTGGTACTTTGTGATCAATGTCAGGATCTTTATTACTTCGAACTATTTTTGTGGTTTCAAGGCCATTCAAAACTGGCATTTGAATATCCATGAGAACAAGATCAAATTTTCCTTGTTTCAGTTTAGAAAGTCCCTCTTCACCATCTGATGCAGTTTCGACCTTATACCCCATTTTTTTCAGATAAACAACTGCAAGACGTCTGTTCATTTCACTGTCTTCAACCAATAGAATATGACTTTGTTTTTTCTCTTCCTCAGAGATCGAAAATTTGGTAATGATATTGGGAGTTTCTTTCCCTTTTTTATATGTTAATTTGTCGTTGAATATTTTTTGAAGGCTTTTATGAAGTAACGATTGCTTGACCGGTTTACTTAGATAAGCTGAAAAACCGATTTCCTGTAACATGGAGGTATCACCTCTTTGTCCGACAAAAGTGATCATCACCATGGGAATATGACAAATCGTTGGATCTGATTTAATCATTTTGCCCAGCTTAATACCATCAATTTTGGAAAGATGCATATCAATCAGTACCAGGTCAATGGATTGATTGGTATTTAATGAATCTTTAATCATAGATAAGGCATTTTGACCATCACTGGCTTCAAGGTGATTACAACCTATATTTTCTAATAAATTAGCCAACATGCTTCGATAAGCTGGTTGACTATCTGCTATCAGTATTGTTTTATCACTCAGATTAAGTTTGTCGGAAACCTGTTGTTTCTTTTTAGGAATGTATTTATTGAACACTAATGAAAAGAAAAATTTTGACCCCTTATTCACTCTACTCTTCACTTTAATATTACCGCCCATTAATTGGATAATTCGACGAGAAATTGCAAGACCTAAACCAGTCCCCCCATATTTTGATGAGTTTTGATTTTCAACCTGTGAAAAAGGTTTAAATAAATTGGAGATATCTGATTCAGGAATACCAATACCAGTGTCCTTTACAGAAATATACAGTGTTGATTGTTCATCTGATTCTTTTTCAAGCTTAATGTGGAGATTCACTTCACCTTTATCGGTAAATTTCACTGCATTACCTAGCAGATTGATCAGAACTTGTCTCAACCTTCCCGGATCTCCCATCAGCTCTGATGGGACATTGGGTTCTATGATACAGGTGAGGCCGATGCCTTTTTCATAGGCATCAAGAGCCACAATATCAACTGTATCTTCAACTGTCATCCGAAGGTTAAATCTTTGATTTTCTAATAATAGTTGATCTGCTTCTATTCGTGAAAAATCCAGGATATCATTGATTAGAGATAACAATGAATTGCCTGAAATTCGAATCATATTCAAATACTCACGCTGCTCATCTGTCAGTTCGGTTCCCATCAACAAATGAGTCATTCCAATAACACCATTCATTGGAGTACGAATCTCATGGCTCATATTGGCCAAAAATTTACTTTTAAATTTATTGGCTATTTCCGCATCAATTGCCACTTTATTGGCAAAATCCACGGCTTTTTCCATTTGTTTATTAAGACGCTCCATCTGGTCGATTTGTCGCTGTAAGTGTTTATTCAATTGGTTGGCTTCATTTTCTGCATGTTTTCTTTGCGTTATATCAATTAGTTGAATGTTAATTAATGGGTGACCCAGGTCAAAAATATCATCCAATAATGCAACAGAAACCTGCGCCCAAATACAATTTTTTGAGCTGTCGTGGAAGCGAATATCCTTACGAAAATGATTCATTAAATTTTCAAGGAGATTTTTTTCAAGCATTTTATATGCGGCGATATCTTCAGAATGAATATGGTTTTCAATCTGTGTTTTACACAAGGCGTCATTGGAATAACCCAGAAAGTTTTCAGTCATTTTGTTGCATTTCAATATTTTTCCATTGGGGTTATATATCAATGTACTGACACTTGAACTGCTAAAGATATTGCGAAAATTGGATTCATTAATATGGAGCTGCTTAAGAAACATCTGATGTTCCCAGGATGCTTGTACAGCATTGTTGAGTCGGTCAATATCCAGCGGTTTTTTTATATAGTCTGCGACGCCTTTGTGTAAGGCAGATATGGCATTGTCAAGATTGGCTTCACCTGTAATAACGATGCTTTGAAGGTCATTTTTTATTTTGCGTGATTTTTCGATCAAAGATATGCCATCCATATCGGGCATACAAATATCAACAATGAGAATATCAGGCTTTTCATTCCGAACAATATCAAGTGCTGCCAGGCCGGACCCCGCCTGATAAACATGATAAGCAGGATTAAGCAATTTCAGACCTTTTTGAACAAAATGACAGATCCGAATTTCATCATCCACAACCAGAATCTTGATGTTGTTTATTGACTGCACTGGGTCAGTCCTCCAATAATTAATGGATATAATATATTGTAAAAATTATACTTTTTTGCATTGAGATTGATATCAATAATTTGCAATAAATATGCCATGAAAAATGTGAATAAAGACGTAAGCGGTCATCAATTTTTGGGTAGAAAAAATATAGCATTCCGGGCTATGTTCAACCATCTGGTATTGAAAGATTTCGGATTCAGCACCACCGCCTGGGGTTTCAACCCAGGCGGTCGAACATTTTCAGTTGGACGAACTTTTTTCTACCCGAAAACTTATGACCACTTACTTAGTATACTTCAGAGCTTAAGGGACTGTCAATTTTTTTTTGGGGTGGGGAATTATCGTTGAAAAACAATAAATGGGGGAATTTATTTTTAGATCATTTCCAAGTTAAAAAAATATGAATTAATTAAATCTTAGGAATGCTCGGAAAATAAGTTCATCATTATATAATATTTGTTGATTCGTTTTTGAACCATGATTACACTGAAGAAGATGAATAAGATGAAATAAAGACACTTTAAATTCATCTTATTCAGTGTAATCATGGTTCAAAAAACTGAATGAACATTTATTTAATGGGGAACTTATTTTCAGAACGTTCCTTAAAAGGTGGCAATGTCGGCAAAGCCGACAAAGCCATCTGGCATATATTCCCAGACAGAGACAGCAGAAACTGGAAATCAGGAATTTGATCATCATGCACAAAAAATTGAACATTGAGAAATAAGATCGTTATTTCTAGAGGATTAGGAAATAGATTTAATAGCACTTAAAGCAGCTGCAAAATCAGGTTCATTTCCGATTTCACTAACAATTTCTTGATATTGCAACGTTCCAGATGCATCTAATATAAAAACAGCCCGGGCTAATAAACGTAATTCTTTCATTAATATACCATATGCCAGTCCAAAAGAAGTTTCACGATGATCAGAAAGGGTTATTACTTTATCCATTCCAGAAGCCCCACACCATCGTTTTTGGGCAAAGGGTAAATCAACACTGATCGTTAACACATGAATGTTATTCCCTATTTGGGTAACTTCCTGGTTAAAACGCCTTGTCTGAACATCACAAATTGGGGTATCCAGTGAAGGAACTGATGAAATCAAACAAATTTTACCCTTATAATCTGATAGATGAACTGGTGTTAAATCATTTGATAGCAACGTGGCATCCGGCGAAACATCTTTTTCTTTCAGCGGAGTACCGATCAGTGTCATTGGTGTACCCCGCAAGGTAACTAAACCGGTTCGTTCTTGCATAATAGACCTCCTTTTTTTTAAAAAAACGATTTTATAGACTAACTAAGGAATATTCAAAAGATAACTTCCCCAATTCAACGCCAAGCATATGCGTACCAAACTGCTCATTCTGTTTTTTGAACCATGATTACACTGAAGCAGATGAATAAGATGAATTAAAAGTGTCTTTATTTCATCTTATTCATCTGCTTCAGTGTAATCATGGTTCAAAAACAAAATGAGCAATTATTAAATGAGGAACTTATTTTTTGATTATTCCTAA